>CAJHYL010000249.1_pt1 | contig 24639 bp, 28 predicted proteins | sample 9198761 | NCBI WGS metagenome assembly CAJHYL01 (sample SAMEA7708360, study PRJEB35096) | sediment metagenome | biome: marine neritic benthic zone biome [ENVO:01000025]; feature: sediment [ENVO:00002007]; material: shallow marine sediment [ENVO:03000034] sea grass bed [ENVO_01000059] ...
AAAATTATCGCCAAAAATTGAGGTAAACACTTTTAAAAATGAACTGTACAAAGGCGATCTATTAAACTTCATCTCCAAAAATGCGTAACTATCTAAATAATAAACCGCACCTTTAAGCAAAACAAAAAGACCAACTAATACAAAAGCCGAAGTGAAGATAATTTTTTTTAGTCGCAGTTGGTTACTGTTTGACATGAAGAATTAAATAGTATGTAAATATATGATTAAATATTGATTAGATTTGAACCATAAATGCTGTCTATTTTAATACCAACATATAACTATAACGCTTTCAATTTAGCTGAAGCTATAGAAAAACAGGCCTTAGCTCTAAATCTTGTGTTTGAAATTATTTGCAGAGATGATGGGTCATTTTCAGAAGAAAATACGCATAATCAAAATATCAAATCCTTAACACATTCTAATTTTATTGAAGGCAAACTCAATTTAGGCAGTATTGGAAACCGATTGGCTTTAGCAGATGAAGCACAATACAACTGGCTGTTATTTATTGATGCTGACACCTTACCTAAAAGCGACTCTTTTTTAAAGGATTATCTTAATGTTATTGATACTATTCATGAAGGCTATTTTGGTGGTTTTGCTTATAATGAAGCACATAAATCAGCCACTCATTCACTAAGATATCACTTCGGTAAAAAACGAGAAGAAATTGAAGCAGATCAGAGAAATAAAAAACCTTATAAGGTTACAATCTCATCTAATTTCCTGATTCAAAAAGATGTATTTAAACGGTTGCTAAAACCCATCGACAGTAAAACTTATGGATTAGATTACTTGTTTAGCATTCTGTTAAAAGAACAAAACATAAAGATTCTTCATTTGGATAATGAAGTGTTTCATTTAGGAATTGATTCAAATGAAGACTATTTAATAAAAGTTAGAAACGCTGTTGAAACTTTGCATCAAATTCACAGGAATAAAAAAATCAGAACCCATGATATTTCACTTTTAAGAGCTTACACCTTTTTAAAAAATTTGGGTCTCAAAACGTTATTCAAACGCATTTTCAATTCATATAAAGTTAAAATTGAGCGCAACCTATTGGGGAAAAGCCCCAATCTTTTTTTGTTAGATATTTATAAACTAGGTTATATGTGTAGCCTCTAATGTATATTCAAATTAATTGAAACCGAGATAAATGGAACCATTTTTTTCTGTAATCATACCATTATTTAATAAGCAAGACTACATTGGAGCGACTTTAGAAAGTGTATTACAGCAATCATTCACTCATTTTGAAATAATAATTGTGAATGATGGCTCAACAGATAATAGCGAGGCCGTTGTAAACGAGTTCAGCGATCCTAGAATTCAATTAATCAATACCACTAATCAAGGTGTTTCACATGCAAGAAATAAAGGTGCCAAAGCAGCGAAATCAAAGTTCTTAGCCTTTTTAGATGCCGATGATATATGGTATAATCATCACTTGAGCGATCTTAAATTTTTAATAGATGCGTACGCAAATTGTGGTTTGTATTGTATGGCATACGATAAAGATTTCTTGCATAGTAAGCAATCATCACATTTAAAAAGTTATTCAACAAATTGGCACGGCATAGTTAAAGATTATTTCGCATCTGCCACCAAATTTAGTTTGGCAACAAGCTCATCAATAGCTATTCCTACTAGTGTTTACGACAGTATTGGAGGGTTTAACAATTTATATAAGTCTGGCGAGGACACCGATCTTTGGATTAGGATTGCCTTAGAATACCCAGTGGTGTTTTATAATAAAATTAGTGTAAGTCTTAATATGTATTCTACGAATAAGGCAACTTTGTTACCGTCTACCAATTTAACTCATTTTAAACCCGAATTGTATTCTGAACAAACCAAAACCAACAGATCCTTAGATAAATATTTAAACTTAAATAAGTATTCAAGAGCTGTAAAACTCAAAACAGAAAATCATTCACAAGAAGCTAATAAGTTGATCTCTCAAATCAATATGGATTATTTAAGTAGTATGCAAAAAAGACTCATTAGATGCCCTAACTGGTTCTTGAAATTTGCTGGCAGAACTCATAGATTATTAAAACGTTTCAATATTCATTTAACGACCTTTAAATGATTTGAAAACTTCGTAATCGCGAATATAATCTTCTTCTTTATAAACATCTGAAGCCAATACCAAGCATACCGATCCCGCTGAAAAATTTTCAAGTTCTCTCCAAATACCCTCCGGAATAATTAAACCCTTGTTAGGTTTATTTAGCATCACTTTAGTTTGGGTTTGTCCATCATTCAAAATAACTTCAAAACTTCCGCTAAGTGCTACTAAAAGCTCGGCTTGGTCTTTATGTGCATGACCGCCTCGATAGGCGTCGCTTGGGACATCATATAAATAATAAACACGTTTTATTTCAAAAGGTGTGCAGTCTTTTTCAATTACAGAAAGATTTCCTCTTCGATCTTCTATCTTAGGAATTTCAATAATTTTTACATTAGCTACCGTTGAATTATGAGGCATTATTTAACTTCTTAAAATGATTTATTCCTTGCTTGGCTATTTTAAATTTCTTGCCTATTTGACTAAATTTTAGTTTCCCTTTTCGAGCAAGAGAAAATAATAATTTCAAAATGTAAAGGTAAGAGAATCTACCATAAAGCTTATAATTTAATGCGCTTCGGGCATAGATAAAACGATCGGAAGCTACATCGTCACTAGAACTCGTAGGCTGATGCTTTACAATAAATCTTGGCACAAAATAAGCCTTTAAATTATTGTTTAATATGGCTTGTCTTAAAAACAAATAGGTCTCACTATCTTCAAAATGCCCACCCAATCCAAAGTTTTCATTAAACCTACTGCTATGACTTATTATCGACGCTCTCTTAAATGTAACTTCAATTGAGAGGACTTTTTTTAAAAATGGTTTAAGACGAGTAGTTGACTTTGGATACTTGCTATAAGCCTCATTATGAGTAGTTAAGGTTTGAAACGTTAATATATCTGCGTCTTGATTTGAGATATAAGCGTCTAAAATAATTTGAGAAAAATCTGGTTCAAAAACCACGTCATCATCTGCAATTAAGCAGATGTCGGCATTAGCGTTTTCGATAGCCAAATTTCTACTTTTACTTAATCCTTTCTCAAATGAATTTATAACCCTAACATTAGTATAATCTGACTTCAACAAATTTGGCTCAGAGGTTTGATTAACAATTAAGATATTGTGTTCCTCTATACTATTATTATTGAACATGTTATGAAGAAAGTCGAGATTATTTCTATTTTGAGTAGATACTAAAACTTCTAGTTGTAATTCTCTTTTTTGTTCAATGTTCATTTATTGGGTTATATTTGAACGCAAAGGTATCAAAATTCACTATGAAAATACTTCTGGTCGGTGAATATAGCAGGCTTCATAATTCACTTAAGGAGGGACTTATTGCCCTAGGTCATGACGTTGTATTAATAGGCAATGGCGATCTGTTTAAACAATATCCTGCAGATTTTGATATAGATGCTACCTTTTTTAAGAAGCCTATTTTCAGTGTATTAAGAAAGCTCTACTTTAAGATATTTGGTTATGATTTTGCAGATCATGAAGTAGCAAGAAAGTTCAAAAAAACCTTACCCAAGCTCAAAGACTTCGATGTTATTCAGTTAATTAATGTCGATGCCCTTTGTATAGCACCCAAAATGCAAATTAGTCTTTTATCGGACTTATTTAAACAGAACAAAAAGGTATTTCTTTTGTGCTGTGGAGACGACTTGGTAAGTATTAGTCATTATCTAAAGAATGAAGAAAAATACTCCATATTGACGCCCTATTTAGAAAACAAAAAATTAAAAAATCGTTTTGCGTATTCGTTCAAATATCTCACTAAACCTTATGTGAACCTACATGAATTTATTTACAAGCACATCGTAGGTGTTATTACAACAGACATAGATTACCTAATCACACAACAAAACCAAGAAGAACATTTAGGCATGATTCCCAATCCGGTAAATACGGATAAGATTAAATATTTGGCCTTAGAACAAAAGGATACAATAGAAATTTTTCATGGCATAAATAACTTATCTGAAATTCGTAAAGGGAATTCTATATTTAATGAAGCGCTGTCGCTATTATCTAAGCAATATGGCAATAAAGTTAATATTACTACAACCTACAGTTTACCATATAGCGAATTCATTGAAGCCTACAATAAAGCACATATTGTGCTTGATCAAGTTTACGCGTTTGATCAGGGTTATAATGCATTAGAAGCCATGGCTAAAGGTAAAGTAGTATTTACAGGCGCTGAACAAAAGTGGTTAGATTACTATAATTTGCAAGAAAATTCAGTGGCAATAAATGCGTTACCAGATGCACAACAGATAGCGGAGAAATTAGAATGGCTTATCGCTAACCCCGAAAAGATTATTGAAATAGGAGCCAATGCCAGAGCGTTTATAGAAAAACATCATAATTATAAAATGATAGCGCAGCGTTATATTGACAAATGGAATTCAAACGTATAGCTTGCCAAATTAATATAGACTACCTAAAGTATTCATTTGTTTATATATTTGAATAACTTTACTTCTAATGGAAAAACAACTTCCAAATCTGTATATACCTGGCGCTGGTAAATCTGGGACTACAACACTTCATGAACTGCTAAATCAACATCCCGAAATTTGTATGTCGGCCGTTAAAGAACCACATTATTGGACACGACCTCAATTTGATCATTACTCTCAAAAAGATCATGATGATTATTTGAATCTATTTAATTCATGCTCAGGTAGTAAAATCTTAGGAGAATCAAGCACAGGCTACATGGCCTTCCCATCGTTTATTGAACGAATTAAAAAGACCTACGACGATGCGCCCTATTTTATTTTCATTTTGAGAAATCCTATAGATCGCTGCTATTCGCATTTCTGGTGGTTAAAAGGTATAGGAAGTGAAAATTTGCAATTACAAGATGCAGTCAATCACGATAAGCATATAGAACCATTGCATACTACCGGTTTGCCAGAAGGCAATTATAAGCAGTATTACCAGTTTGGTCTTTATCATAAATGGTTAAAAAAATTCTATTCACATTTTCCTCATCAAAACATTAAAATTATAACCTTTGAGCAGTTAAAAACAGACCCTCTTGGAACAATAAACGATTGTTTAAAATTTTTAAGTTTGAAGGAACTAACTACTATTTTGGAGGTTAGTGAAAATAAAACCGTGATTTTAAAACATCCCAAGTTGTATAAACTAAGTAAGCGATTGGCGTTCACTAAACTTAACTTACCAACTAGTATAAGAAAATTAATTCCTAATAAAATCCGATTATTTTTTAGAGAAAAACTGATGAAGCTGGTGTATGATAAGTCTAAAACAGATACCACTTATCCAAAAATCACGCCTAATGATAGAGACTTTTTAAAGACACTTTATGAATCTGATGTACAATTATTAAAATCGCTCACAGGTTTGACGTTTAACGAATGGACAGATTTTAAATAATGGTCGTATGAATTTCTTAAAAACCTCCTTTTACTCAGGAATTTCAACATTCGTAAGCTTAACGGTTAAACTAATAACCAATAAAATAATAGCCGTTTACTTAGGTACCAATGGTATGTTTATTTTGGGGCAAATTAGGGATTTCATAAATATTGGAGGTGTACTTTCTCATTTTGGAACAACAAGTGGAACCATTAAATATGCAGCCCAGTATAAAGACAACGAAGAAGAATTAAACCAATTTTTAGGTACAAGTCTAAAACTTCATTTATGGTTTTCTATAGTAGTTTGTCTGTTAACCTATGTCTTTCGTGAAGATTTATCTATTTATTTATTTAACGATTCAAAATTCACTCAAGTTTTAACTGTACTTGCAATAAGTTTTATCACCTTATCACTGCATACACTAATATTATCTGTTCTTAACGGTTTTAAAATTATTAAGTTGTATACAACTATTCTAGTTATAGCTTCAATATTATCGGCTGCGGTTCTCATTTATTTAGTTATCAATTACCAGCTTATAGGGGCTTTATATTCAATAGCGATTAATCAGATTTTGGTTTTTGTAGTAGCTCTAGTACTGGTAATTATTTATAAACCATTCCAATTCAATTTACTTACAAGCGCCTTTAAATTTGAAAAATTTAAAAAATTACTAAACTTCTCACTCATATCATTAGCTGGGCCACTTTGCCTAATTGCTGCTACCTTCTTTGTGCGCTATTTTTTGAACCAAAAATATGGAAGTGATTATGCTGGTTCTTGGGAAGGCATGTGGCGCATTTCGGCAATCTATTTAATGTTTCTAACAACCACATTTAAATTCTATTTGCTGCCTACGTTTTCAGCATTAGAAGGTAAGGCACTTAAAAAAGAGATTTTTAATGTTTGGAAATATGTTCTACCAACGATTTGTGTAATAGTACTTGTGGTTTATTTGGTTAAAGACATAGCAATTGAGTTATTATTCACTAAAGAATTCATGCTAATCACCGTTCTTATGGGATTCCATCTATTAGGTGATATTGTAAAAATAAATACTTGGGTTCTGGGGAATGTACTTATTTCAAAAGCGAAATCACTAGTGTTCACACTGTTTCAGATTGAATGGGCACTAGGTTTTATTACACTCACTTATTTTATGGTTGCTAAATATGGTTTTGTAGGCGTGTCAATTGCCTATTTAGGTGCCAACTTAATTCATTTTACTTTAATGAATATATATTTTAGAAAACTGCTCTGGATTAAACCTAAGGACTAATTTTTTCTTCAGGATCAACTTGAAATAGCGAACTACTTAGCAGCATAATAATTACTAAATAATACACTACATAACTAACAAAATGTGCAATGTTAGCACCTATTGTTCCGTATTGATCCACAAAATAAACACTACTAAAATAGATGATTAAAATAAGGCCTACTTCGGCAATAATAAAATGCCAAAACATTTTCTTGGCAATAAACTGATATGCGATTACAAGAGCCAAAACTTTTACGAGATCACCCAACAATTGCCACCCAAATAAATCTTCTACCGGCGCAAAGTCCTTATTAAGAAATAATTCTACGATAAAGTGGCGTAAAACATATAACAACACAAGACCCATTAAAAAGAATGGCACAACCGTTTTATAGAAATCCCAAACTTCGCGTTTAAATTCTTTCTTGGTATCAATTTCGGCAAAACGCGGCAAAAAGTACAAGGCCATTATGGAATTAATAAATAGCAAATAGTAAGAAGAAATTCTATTCATAGCTTCCCAGTAACCTGCTTCAGTTAACCCTTCTACTTTAATAATATAACTCCTGACAGCGATAATAATCAATGGAAAAGCGATACCTGAAACAACAGCCATCATGGCATATGGGCTTAACTTTTTCATCCACTCAAAATCAATGTGCTTCACACGAATTGCAGGTGACAAATTTCTTCTGTTGAGTATGCCTACCACAGTGATCAGAAAAATTAGTGATGGTGAAATAACAACCGAAATTAATGCACCATCAAGTTTATTCTGATAAATCAAAAGTAGTGTAACAGCAAGACCCATAGATTGTCCAATGATATTAATGATCATGAGGAACTTGTATTTCTCAAAACCATTCATGATGGAAAAACTAAAAACGTTTAGCGCATAAAAGGGCATCGCTAGTGACATAATTTTAATTACATAACCAAAATCGTAGGTTTCTGAAAACAGCAGAATATTTATGTTGTCGGCATTGAAATAACATAAAAAACTGATGAGCATAGTGGTCACAAAACCTACGTAATATGTGGTAGATAAAGTCTTGCTTAACTTTACAGCATCGTGTCTATATTGACTTATATATTTTACAACGCCATTATAAATTCCAGCCGTAGCAAATGATTGTGATGATGCCAAAAAACTGCGCATATTACCTATAAGTGCCATCCCTTCGGCACCTATGTAAACAGCAATGAATTTAGTCGTCAAGAATCCGGCAATTATTTTTGTAAGCACCGAAGCAGAATGCCATTTCACGCTACTTTTTAGCACGTTTTTATTAATATAATTAATGAGCTTTCTCACTTAGTAGGTATTAATACAGTTAATGATTTCGCTAATTTCAGATGGGGTTAAAATAGGATTTAAGGGTAAACTCACTACTGTATCATGCATAGATTCAGTAATAGGAAAACTTAAATGATGAAATTGTTTTAGCGCTTTTTGTTTATGAGGGGCAATAGGATAATGGATTAAGTAACCAATTTCTTTTTTCTTTAATTAATCTATGAATTCTTCTCGATTATTCACTCTTACAACGTATTGATGAAACACATGACTGCCATCAAAGTTGCTTTTAGGTAATTGTACTTTGGGATTTACAATATTCTTTTGGTATGAATGTGCAATTGCGATGCGTTGTGCGTTATCTTCGTCTAAGTATTTTAGCTTAATATTAAGAAACATAGCTTGAATCACATCTAATCTTGAGTTAATTCCAACAATGTCATTCACATACTTTGAAGACGTGCCATAGTTTCTCATTTTTTTTACTGTCTCGGCTAATGCAGTATTATTGGTAGTAATGCATCCTGCGTCTCCTAATGCGCCTAGATTTTTACTCGGATAAAAACTAAAAGCTGCCGCATCTGCTAAATTTCCTGCCTTATGTCCTTTTTCATTTTGAGCACCATGCGCCTGAGCAGCGTCTTCAATTACTAATAGACTTTGTTCAGATGCAATAGCTCCAATAGCTTTCATATTAGCTAATTGACCATACAAATGCACCACCATAATGGCTCTGGTCTTCCAGGTTATGGCTTCTGAAATTCGTTCAGCAGAAATATTGAAAGAAGCCTCTTCTGGCTCCACCAAAACGGGCGTTAAATCGGCGTGAATTATTGACAAAATTGAAGCAATATAAGTGTTGGCAGGTACGATTACCTCGTCTCCTTTATTGAGCACGCCCATTTCAATATAGGCTCTAAGTATAAGCGTTAACGCATCTAAGCCATTTGCCGTACCCACGCAATACGCAGTTCCACAATAGTTGGCAAATGCGTCTTCAAAAGCGGTGACCTCATCACCCAATATGTACCATCCCTTAGAAATAAAGTTAGTATATGCATTTTGAAATTCAGACTCAAAACGCGCATTGTAGGCCTTAAGGTCCAAAAACTTTATCATAATAAAATGGTATTTAGACTGTTGAAATTAGCTGTTTCAATTCTATAGAATTGATGAATTATTGTGCGTGCTCCAAAGCCTTCTTTCCAATAGTTCAATCCTTGGTTTATATGTTGTCCGTTATTTTCATTAGAACTGCCAAAGTCAAAATAAGATTTATTATTGAAAACTTTGGTGAGTAAATGCCAATGTAATTTATCTAAAGTTCCCAATTGGTTTTTATCTGAATTTGCTGAAATATACTGTGAATGGGCTACGAGCTCTGTTTCAAAAATGGTAGTACCACCAACTATTTTTTCATCCTTGTACACGTTAAATTGCCGAATCTCATCGGGAAATTTACTTTTCAAATAGGTGATGTCCTCCAAACTATGAACCGGAGTAACGCCGTGCTTTTCGCTCAAATTAGGAATTAATATTGCATTCCAAAAGTCTTCAAACTGCCCAACTTCTCTAACTTCCAACTGCTGTTTTTCAGCCCTATTAATACCTTGTTTTCTGTCTCTAGATAAGTTTACATGCTTTGGATTGACAACCGAAAGCGTTTCTGCTTTTACGAGTTGAGCATTTAATATAAAAAGTAAGTAATCTATTTCATCTGAAGGCCAACTATGATAAATTTTTGGAAGCAATTTTAGATTTAAAAAGCTGATGTCTTGATCATGAAATGCCTTTAAAAGCGATGCTACTATATGTACAACATCCTGTAATCTTGTAGTCGAAGCTAACACTAAACCACCATATGAAAGCCCTTGATGCGAATAGATTTCACCTTGATTGAAATTAGCAGGTAACAGGGCAATAACATTATCATCTTTATAAATCAACAACGAATGATCTTCAAACTTACTACTGTGATATTCCATAAAATCACGATGAAACAAAAACGTGGCATTCTTTGCATTGGCTACAAAATTGTTCCAAATATCGTAATGAGAAGGCTGGTATTTTTCAATTGAAAAAATAGGCGAAAAGGCATTGAATTAGGTTGTGAAAATACTAATTTTTATTCACAAAAAGGTAATATATATTAAGGCAAAGTATGGCGAAATTGGTAATAATTATGGGCCATGATGTCTCAAGCATAAACCCATAAACAACAAATAAAATCGCTCCTATTGAATTAATTGTTCGCAGTTTTCTAACATCTTTCATCATAAAAGATATGAGTAGTGCTAGCATGGCTAAATAGCCCACCCAATCTGTTACTGTAATACCCAATAGTTCCATCTGGTAAATGTACTTTATTTTTCATAAGACCTTTAAGAAATCCCATTTTGTTAATTATATGTTATTTATGAATTGGAATAAAATATTGGCACTTTGTTTGCCGTTTATAATTTTGATTAATAGCAGTCCACTGGACTAAAACTTCCTCGTCATGAAACTTTTAAATAGATATGCCAATCTAACACCCTATTTATATTTTATTGCGATTGTACTTTATTGGTTTACCTTATTAAATAAATCTAATGGTATAATAGCATTTCCAATTCTATTACTCATTATTCCATTTTTATGGCAGATCATTAAACCTAATAAGGAATTAAACTTTGTCCTAGGCATTACATTTGTATGTATATCTTCATATGTTATAGTGGCACAATTAGCCAATGTGCTTAATATTCCTTCCTTAATATTAGCTAAAGGGGTTATTATTTATAGTGGAATATTCGTTTTTCTAAATTTTGCAATGTCAGCTTGGATTGTACGTAATAGTCTGAAGCAAACCTACTAATTTGATTATCTTTGTGGCTTGTAAAACCAAGCTTCATGGCGCTAAATGACATTCCTAAAATAAAACATGCCAATTCTAATCAGTTTTTTTTGTTAGCTGGTCCTTGTGCTATTGAAGGCGAAGAGATGGCACTACGAATAGCTGAACGCATTGTCACAATTACAGATCGACTTGAAATCCCTTATGTATTTAAAGGCAGCTTTAAAAAAGCCAATAGAAGCCGAATTGATAGTTTTACCGGAATTGGGAATGAAAAAGCGCTTGGTATATTGAAGAAAGTATCTGATACTTTTGATGTTCCCACGGTTACTGACATACATGAAGTAGCTGATGCACAGCTGGCATCAGCCTACGTAGACATACTTCAAATACCTGCATTTTTGGTAAGACAAACTGATTTGGTGGTCGCAGCTGCTCAAACTGGTAAGGTTGTAAACCTTAAAAAAGGACAATTTATGAGTCCCGAAGCCATGAAACATGCTGTACAGAAAGTAAAAGATGCTGGTAATGAAAAGGCTTGGATTACTGATAGAGGCACCATGTTTGGCTATCAAGATTTGTTAGTAGACTTTAGGGGTATACCTACAATGAGAACATATGCACCCGTCGTTTTGGATGTCACACATTCTTTACAACAACCCAATCAATCTTCAGGCGTTACAGGAGGCAGACCAGAACTAATAGAAACAATTGCAAGAGCTGGTGTTGTAAATCATGTTGATGGTTTGTTTATTGAAACCCATTTCGATCCAGCAAATGCCAAAAGTGATGGTGCAAATATGTTGCATTTAGATAAATTAGAAGATCTCTTAGAGCGCTTAGTAGCCATAAGGAAGGTGGTGAACGCTTTTAATCGATAAACCAAGCTTTTTTACTTACTTCTAATCTTCGCGCCGCTTCTTTAAGCAATGCTACGAATTGATTTTCATCAAAATCTTCTAAAGATCTTACTTGTACAGAACGTACTTGCTTTCTATTGTTGTAATCGCTTAGTAAAGGAAAATCATCTTCTAACAATACACCTTGTACAAAGGCAATGTCGACAAAATCAGTGCCCTTTAAGACATTCAAATAGAGTAATGGCTTCTTGCCCAAGTTGTAAAACGGTATACGGTAACTGTACCGCTCTTTTACTTGAGGTAAGGTTTTAAAAATAACGCTTCTTACATGCATCATGATAGATAAATAGGGTTCCTGCTGGTTTAGAATATAGTTTTCTGCTGGGTTCATTTAATCATTACTAGTAGCTCAAAATTAGAAAGAAATTATTTGTGATTACTAAATAAAATACTTTACTTTGTATTTCAAAGTACTTTAAATGACTCAAAAAGACTACCTTCAAGATATAAGTGAGATTAAAGATCTCATGAATAAATCCTCACGCTTTATTTCATTAAGTGGATTATCTGGTGTAATGGCTGGCATTTATGCACTTATTGGCGCTTCAATAGCTTATTATTTGGTAACTAATTCAACAGAAGACAATGTCATTTTATATGGCCCCGTTTTTTGGCAATGCGTTGTTATTTTATTTCTTGTTGCCTTTATGAGTATTACCACAGCGATCTACCTCACTACCAAAAAAGCAAAGAAAACAGGAGCAAAAATTTGGGATAGGACGTCAAAACGACTAGTCCTTAATTTTTTAATACCGCTTTTAGTTGGAGGTGCCTATATTCTTATAATTCTTGATGAGGAACACTATGGTCAAACGGCTGCATTAATGTTAATTTTCTATGGACTGGCCCATGTCAGTGCATCCAAATACAGTATAGGAGATATTCGGTATTTGGGATTTATTGAAATTGCATTGGGGCTTATTTGCGCCATATTCCCTAGTTATGCGTTTTGGTTTTGGGTAACAGGATTTGGTATAATGCATATCATTTATGGCATTTTGATGTATTACAAATACGATAGAGATACGAGTCAATAAAACAAAATATTATGAAAAGTAAAAAACTAATTACCATTTTAGGTATTGTTATAGGAATTCTTTGCATTCCATTAATTGCAATGCAATTTACGGCTGAAGTAAACTGGGATCTAACGGATTTTATAGTTTTTGGAGTCCTATTACTTGGTATTATCCTAGCAATAGATTTTGCGCTAAGTCGTTTGAAAAATTCGAAATACAAAGTACCTGTAATTATAGCTCTTATTATTCTTTTTTTACTCATTTGGGCGGAGCTTGGTGTTGGTATTTTTGGAACACCATTCGCTGGAAACTAAAACAAGATCTTTCCATTCATTTGGTAAGCAATAAATGAGCCTCTTAACGAATATAAATAAAGCCTTTGATCACCGTATTAGATTAGGCATCATGTCTATTTTAATGGTAAATGAGCATGCCGATTTTAATACACTAAAAGAGCTATTAGGCGCTACAGACGGCAATCTGGCAAGCCATATAAAAGCTTTAGAACGCGATGCGTTTATATTAGTAGAAAAACAATTCATAGGCAGAAAACCTAATACAAGATATTCAGCAACCAAAAATGGGAGAAACGCCTTTAGGGATCATATAAATGCTCTAGAACAACTTATTAATAAGCAAAAAATCAATTAGATGAAACAAAAAGCAAAGGATATTAATACAACACTTTGGATATTCGCACTGGTTATATTTTCTATTGGCCTAGCTAATTTGTTATTAGTTCATGTCGTTCCTGGTATGATATTCATAATAGCATCGCTACTCTTTTTACCTCCGGTAAATAGCATGACCAAAGACAATCTAAATATTTCAATTCCATTTAGTATTCAAATCATACTATTTATTGTCTTAATATGGTTTACTTTAGGCATAAGCGATTTAGGAGAGCTCATGGGCTTATGAAGATTAATGGCATGATACTTCTAAAATAATTTAACAGACGCAATTAAATAGAGATATTATTATAAAGGTGCAATTCAATAAGATATACTTTGTTCTATTTATAATTATCCTAATCACAGAAATTACTATTGCTGTATACCTGTCTAATGGTTTTATTAGACACACCTTTGGTGATGCATTAGTCGTTATGTTACTCTACTGTTTATTAAAATCGTTTGTTTTAATAACGCCTCTTAAAGCAGCAATAGTTATACTCATTATTTCTTTTAGTATTGAATTTTTACAACTTTCCCCATTACTAGAATGGCTTCAATTAGAACATAATGAAATAGCGAAAGTTATATTGGGTAGTACGTTTTCTATAACAGACTTAATTGCGTATACAGTTGGTTTAGTAATAGTTTTATTAATTGAGCGTAACTTTTCTAAGAAGCATGAGAATTTTTAATAACTCAATGTACTGGCAACTCTAATAAGAAATAGATAAAAATACAGTACACATTGAATTGCTTAAAGACGGCAATTTTATAACATAAGATTAATTCTAATTACGCAATTTTCCCATAAAAACACTCACATTGGAATTAAACGGATTTCCCGATGTTCTTCTATGGCTTACAACCTGTCCGCAGTGCCAAAGAGCATCGGCAATTGGCCCATTGATATTATTCCAGAATGGAAATTCTGAAACGTTTTCACCACGTTTAAATATCAATTTAAATGACGTTAAATCTTCGGCATCTCTTAAGATGTCGGCAGCAGTTTTTATATTCAAAAGTGTTTTTTTACGTTTTTCGGCAAAAGTCATGTCTTCATCCTCACCTCCACTATTTGCTTTCTGTAATGTAGCATTTACTATAACCTTTGAAAGCCCATAAATATGATCTATAGTTTCTGCGGTGGTTCTACCTTCTTCGCTTGGCTTAAATATTAAGTCTTCATCTCTTAAGCCTTCAGTAGCCCAATAATATCGAAATCCTAATCCGTCTACCAGGCGCGCCGCTACAGCGCCAGCCGTATAAGTCTCAGGAGCATCAGGAATTTCATAATATGGGAGTTTTTCTTGAGTTGGATTCTGACTAAACGAAACTGAGCTGAGCAGCAATGCTAAGGTAAAAATAACTAGATTCTTCATTTTTCTTAATTTGATCTTGAAGATAGATCAAATCACCTAGATTTAAAAGAACTTTTTAAGAAGTTCCAGACTGTTTTTCAAAGTTCTTAATGTACTGTGTAGGTGTCACCCGATGAATTTTCTTAAAGGATTTATTAAATGTCACTTTATTATTAAATCCTACCTCATAAGCTATTTCAATAAGACTTTTCTTTTCTTCATCACGATTATGAATGATATTGACAGCTTCCTGAATTCTAAATTTATTGATAAGATCGTAAAAATTTATGTCAAAATGTTCATTTATAACTTGGGACGTATTGTGTCGCGTTGTACCTAACATTTCTGAAAGCACATCTAAATTCAGTGTATTTTGCTTAAATACTTTTTCATTTTCCATTAATCTCACCAATTGATCCTTTAATTCTTCAGAAAAACTAGATGTTAGGCTTGATTTTTTATATTTAAACAATTCTATTGGGTCGGCCAGTTTTACTTCGCCTTTAAAAATTTCTGGCCTAACGTATGATATATAAGCTACGTATAAAACCAAGCAAACCATAATTATAATCTGAAAGTGATAAAATATAGGCGTATCTAGTATTCCCGAAGTCGTTAGGAAATAAAATATGAACGCAATAGCAAAAGTCACATAGATAGCAATGATATTACGTTGCCATAAACGCATCACCTCATTTTGCTTCATTTTCTTCGCGATAACACGATAAATTTTAATCGATAAATATGCATATAACAATAATGAAATTACCTGTGCAGCAATAATGAACTTTGCCTCTAAAACTAAGATGTCTTGTTGCTCAAATAAAACCTCAAATTTTTCGTCGGAAGACAAGGTATAAAGCGGAATTAAGTAAACTATTAATGCTATAGCAGGTAAAAAATGCAATAGGTCTTTCCATCTTAATTTGTAATCCAATGCCGTCATTTTAAAATATAAATAAATTAAAGGGCCATAGAGTAAAGCAAAACTTGTAGACATTAATAAACTACTAGGAAAGTAATACTGGTAGTTTATGAGGTACAAACTTAAATGCAATATAAAGAGGGAGTGTAATAGAACAAACAGACTAATTAAAAAGGTACTAATTCTATCAATACCTTTTTTAAGATTAAGCATCACAAAAACAAAAATGCCTAACAGGGCTGAAAATATATAAAGAAGGGATAAAATATTTAAACGTGGTTTATAACTACTCCGAAAATTTGTGTACAAGTTGTTATTTTCAATCTTATAGAAAAAGTGATCGTTAATAATAGAGAGGTCACGTGTCGCTAAAATATAGCGTTCGGCATAATCAATAGCCTGCTCGGCATTTAAGCTATCTGCATATAGTTTAGCCATAACTCTAAACTGTTGAATAGAATCTGGCAATTGTATGATGTCTTGTACTCCCGAATTAGTATTTAATCCAGCAGATAATTGAACAGACGTCAAAAAAGTTATAAGTAAAAAAGTTCGTATGATATTTTGAAAGGTTTTGCTCACAATTCCAGTTTCAAAATAAAAATACAATTTGTTTTAGAGAACTATTGGTCAGAAAGTAAATTCCGATAATATTTTACCTTTTTTTAATCTCTAATTTGAGGTTGAGTGCTTATTTGGTTAATGCCATACTTATCTACAAGGTAGACCAAAGATGTCATTGTAGCTGCTCCCAATTCAAGCTCACGTTTATTTACGGCGTCAAACGTATCATTTGCCGCATGATGATGATCAAAATAACGTTGTGAATCTGGTCGTAATCCGGCTAAAACATTATTATCACCTTTCAACGGACCAACATCAGCTCCACTTCCACGTCTCTCAAATAAATGAATATAATAAGGTTCAAATAAGGGTTTCCAGCTCAATATCTGTTGGTAATTAGAATCACTACAATCAAACGAGAAGCCCCTAGGTGTAAAGCCTCCAGCATCGCTTTCTAAAGCAAAAATGTGTCGTTCACCTCTTCTTTTGGCTTCTTCGGCATATTTGGTCGCACCTCTTAATCCATTTTCTTCATTCATAAATAGTACAACCCTTAAGGTACGTTTAGGACGAATTCCTGATTCTTTAAACAATCTTAAAACATCCATAGATTGTACGCAACCTGCACCATCATCGTGCGAACCATCACCCAAATCCCATGAGTCTAAGTGACCGCCAACTAGAATAATTTCTTTAGGAAACTCACTGCCTGTTATTTCGCCTATCACGTTATAAGATTGTACGTCTTTTAGCTGCTTGCAGTTCTGTTTAAAATAGAATTTTATTGAACCATCCAGTTTTAACATCTTGCTCAATAATTCGGCATCGTTAGTGCTAATTGCTGCCGATGGAATGCGCTGATTATTAGGTAAATCTCCATAAGTCATACTCCCTGTATGAGGATAATCATCCAATCTCAAGTTCATCGAACGTACAATCACACCTACTGCACCCAATTTTCCTGCTTCCATGGCACCAGAATACCGCTGATTTACACAACCGCCATAAGCTTCAAAAGTATTAATTAACGTTTCTTTCATTGGTCTGTTAAAGAAAACTATTTTACCTTCTATTTCCTCTCTGCCTATGGCTTTGAGATCTTCAACACCTTGCACTTCTATTAGATTGGCCTTTACACCTTCAATAGGTGTTGCAATAGAACCTCCAAGAGCACAAATATTGAAATTTAGCGTCTTTCCTGGCGCTGTTTCAACATATGCAAACTCTGGTGTGCCTCTTACCCATTTTGGCACCATAACTGGTTGTAGCCAAACTTTATCCAGACCTAATTTTTCCAATTCTTCTTTGGTATATTCTACAGCGCGTTGCGCATTTAAAGAACCTGACAGTCGACCACCTATTTCATTAGATAAATGATCTAACCAAGTATAGCTCATACCATTACTCAACGATTGATCAAAAACTTCACGTACAATTTCCTCATCTGTTTGAGCAAAACTTGCGGTTGCAATTATAACAGATAGCGAGAAGATTAATTTTTTCATAGTCATTTTTTCAAAGAATATTTATTCATTTAATAACTGCTGCTTGTACACATCTAAATTAGCTTTAATTTCATCGTCTAATTCAGGTTCTTGAATTTCTGAATATGCAGTTAGTGTATCCAATAATATTTTAGCTACAATATACCGAGCGGTGGGCTTATCATCAGCCGGAATAGTATACCAGGGCGCATGCGGTTTTGATGTCCGGTTAATAGCGTCTTCATAACAGTCTTGATAGGTTTCCCAAAGTTTACGTTCCTTAAGATCTCCAGGTGAAAACTTCCAGTTTTTATCTTTTTTATCTAGACGACGAAGCAATCTATTACGTTGTTCATTCTTAGATAGGTTTAAGAAAAATTTAAAAATAATTGTGCCATTTTCGGCAATGTGTTTTTCGAAATTATTTATTTGATCAAAACGTTTGTTCCAGAACTCATCATTTATATCTTCAATTGAATTGACTCCTGGAATATTTTCTCCTAAAATATAACCTGGATGTACTCTGGTTACTAGGACATTTTCATAATGTGTTCTATTAAATATTCCAAATTTGCCACGTTCAGGTAGTGCTATATAATGGCGCCAAATATAGTCGTGCTTTAATTCTTTAGGTGTTGGCACTTTAAAACTATGCACTACAATACCTCGTGAATTGAAATCTTTAAACACTTCGCGTATCATACTGTCTTTACCAGCAGTATCCATGCCTTGAATACAAATCAATACGGCATATTTACCATGAGCATACATGGTGTCTTGCCACTTCCCTAGTTTCTTTCTAACCTTTTTAAGTGCGTCTTCAACACCTTCTTCATCTATACCTAAATCAATAGCAGATGGTCGATCTTTAAGCCTAATTTTATCTGAAACCTTAAATGATTCACTAGTTATCTCTTTCATTTTATTTGCTTGCAAATAGTTTGACATCGTTTTCACTAACTTCAGCTTCACCTAAAATAATTAAGCGTTCAATAACATTTCTTAATTCGCGAATATTTCCAGTCCAATCGTATTCCTGCAACTGCTTAATTGCATTTTTGGAGAAGTTTTTCTTTGCAATACCTTGCTCATTGGCAATTTTTTCAGCAAAATAATCCACTAATAAGGGAATGTCTTCTCGTCTTTCATTAAGTCCTGGTACTTGTATTAATATAACCGCTAAACGGTGGTATAAATCTTCTCTAAAATTACCGTCTTCAATTTCTTTAGCAAGGTTTTTATTTGTTGCTGCCACCACTCTAACATCTACTTTTATGTCTTTATCACTTCCCACACGCTGAACCTTACTTTCTTGAAGTGCTCTAAGTACTTTGGCCTGAGCAGATAAACTCATATCACCAACTTCGTCAAGAAAAATTGTGCCACCATTAGCAGCTTCAAATTTTCCTGCACGATCTTTATTAGCGCTGGTGAATGCTCCTTTTACGTGACCAAATAATTCGCTTTCTATTAATTCTGAAGGAATTGCAGCACAATTCACTTCAATCATTGGGCCATTAGAACGTTCGCTTTTTTGATGCAACCAATGTGCAACTAATTCTTTTCCAGTTCCATTAGGTCCCGTAATTAATACTCTAGCATCTGTTGGTGCAACTTTTTCGATCATATCTTTGATCTGTATGATCGATTTGCTCTCACCAATCATTTCGTAATTCTTACTAACCTTCTTCTTGAGACGTTTATTTTCTACAACAAGCTCTTTCTTGTCTAATGCATTTCGAACTGTATTTAATAAACGATTGAGATCTGGCGGTTTAGATATATAATCAAACGCCCCTAAACGCATTGTATTCACAGCAGTGTCTAGGTCGCCATGACCAGATATCATAACAACTGGCACTTCGGCTTTAATTTTTTTAATGGCTTCAAGTACTTCAACACCATCCATTTTGGGCATTTTAATATCGCACAATACTAAATCAAAATCGTCTTTCTTTATAGCTTCTATACCTTCAAGGCCATCTTCGGCTTCTTCGACTTTATAAGATTCGCTTTCTTCCGATAAAATTTTACTCAAAACGCGCCTAATGGCGGCTTCATCTTCAATTATTAAAATCTTAGACATATAAATTAATTAGTATTGTATAAATGTACGTCTCTTTGTGGAAACGGAATGGTAATGTTATTTTCTTTAAATAATTCGTTAATTTTAAAACGCAAATCACTTTTAGGCATTATAGCTTCAAAGCTATTATTTAAGGTAAATATGAGCCTAAACTCTAAAGCACTATCTCCAAAATTCATAAATAAAACGGTTGGAGCTGGATTTTTTAACACACTTTGGTGCTCATTTGCGGCTTTCAATAGTAACGTCTTAACCAATTCTACATCACTACCATAAGCCACACCAACGTTAACACTTTCTCTTGTTAAAGTTCCATTCTCAGTCCAATTATAGAGTATTGAAGTTAGATATTTATGGTTGGGAATCACTAGAACCTTATTATCTATTGTGACCGCTCTTGTGGTACGTAATCTAATATTTACGACGCGACCAACTTTACCATCAATCTCAATAATGTCTCCTACGTGTACCGATTGATCTACAAGAATAAAAATTCCTGAAATGATATCCATAAAAAAGGTCTGTAATGCAAGACCAATACCAACTAAGAGCGCTGCTGATGCCGTTAAAATTGCTGTAACTTGAACACCCATATTTTGTAGCGTAATAATCACTACAATGAGATAAATAAAATACTTTGTGAACGAGAATACCGAATTAAATTTAGGTTTATCATTAATCGGCATCTTCCTAGTAATGAGCTTTTTAGATAATCTCAAGACTATAGCTGTAATGATAAAAACAAGCAATACAATAAGAAGGGTCTTCACCGAAATATGAATATTTTCGGTAAGCCTAAAATCATAATTTAAAAAGTCGTTTAATTTATTCATTTCAATATTTCAACCATTTAGATAATTCCTTATAACTAGGTTTCTTTCCATACATCAAAATACCAACGCGATAAATCTTAGCTGCGAACCACACGGTAAACATAAATGTGCCCACAAGTAACAAAAGAGAGACTATTTGTTGCCAAACAGGCACCCCAAATGGAATGCGCATTAACATCACAACAGGTGATGTAAATGGAATAAATGAAAACACGGTTGATACCGTACCATGAGGGTCTTCAATAACGGTAAACACACCAACATACACGGCCAAAATTAAAGGTATTAAGATAGGCATAAGAAATTGTTGCGTATCGGTTTCATTATCAACAGCAGCACCAATAGCTGCATACAACGAACTATATAATAAATAGCCACCTATAAAGAATAGTATAAATGCAATGGTAAGATTTACTAGTGGTAAATTATATATGGCAGTCATAACCTGTTGGATACCTTTTTGGGCATCTGGATTCTCCATAGCTTGCTGGAGCAATTCTTGTTGTTGCCCTTGCATTTCTCCAAAACTAATTCCAAAAATTGCAGACACCACACCCATTAATATCGAACCTAATATCACCCAAATTGCAAACTGCGTTATTCCAGCTAAAGAGGTTCCTATGATCTTACCCATCATAAGTTGTATAGGTTTAACAGAGGAGATAATAACTTCAATAATGCGGCTGGTTTTTTCTTCTATAACGCTACGCATTATCATATTGCCATAAATGATGATAAACATAAAAAGAAGATAACCAGCAAAACCTCCAAATGCCAATTTTACGATATTGTCAATTTTAGATGTTTTTTGCCCTAAGAAACTCTCTTGCGCAATATCGATACGTGTTTCTGATGCCTTTAATATTTCAATATCTAAGCCTTCCTCCAGGCGGCGTAAATCAGTAAGTTTTCGTTCTAGTTTATTCTCTAATCCCGAGATTAACGTTAATGACGGTGTATCTTCAGAAAAGAATTGGATATTTTGAGCTATGGCCTCAATTGAATCCAATTTAGGTATGTATAATAGGCCATAATCTTCCGTCTCTTCTACTAATGCTTTGGCGTCTTGCAGATTAATTGAGGTTAATTTATTGTATTTTGTGTTTTCTGTATCTTCCAGAACACCATTGATTAATCCCGAGTCATCTAATACCGCTATGGTTCGTTGTTTGCTATTGTTTAGTTGCGAAAGATAGGCCACAACAGCGAATAAGGCGATCATAATGATCGGACTTAAAATAGTCATTATTATAAATGACTTATTTTTTACCTTAGTTAAATATTCGCGTTTTATTACTAATCCTAAGTGGTTCATTTTTAATTACTTTGTACGGTTCTAATAAAAATATCACTGGCTGTTGGTACCAACTCATTAAAATGATTGACCTGACCTTTGGTAGTTAAATACATTAATAAATCGTTTGATGATTCATTAGTCTCAAGCTTTATATTAAGTTTTAAATCGTTATTCAATGATTTAAATTCGGCAGGAAAAACTTCAAATTTCTCAGCAAGTTCTCTTTTTAGTAATGCTTCATTATCGGTCACTAACCCTACTTCATACGTATTCGTTTTATACTGACGCTTTATATCTATTAATCGACCTTCTAAGATTTTGTTTGATTTATGAAGTAAGGCTATATCATCACAAAGTTCTTCAACAGATTCCATTCTATGTGTAGAAAAAATTACTGTAGCACCTTCTTCTCTTAGTTTAAGAATTTCATCCTTAATTAAATTGGCATTTATGGGATCGAATCCAGAAAATGGCTCATCAAATATTAACAATTTGGGCTGGTGCAAAACCGTAACCACAAATTGAATTTTTTGGGCCATCCCCTTAGACAATTCTTGAATTTTTTTGTTCCACCAATCGCCGATTTCCAATTTGTCAAACCAATATTTCAAGCGCTTTTTTGCATCTGCATGTTTCATCCCTTTTAATTGAGCAAGGTACAATGCCTGTTCACCTACTTTCATCGATTTGTACAAGCCGCGTTCTTCTGGTAGATAGCCAATATTTTGAATATGCTCTGGTTTGAGAGGTTCTCCGTCTAACAAAACGCGACCAGAATCAGGCATAGTGATTTGATTAATTATTCTAATTAAGGTAGTTTTTCCTGCACCATTTGGTCCTAATAAGCCAAAGATACTGCCTTTAGGAACAGAAATAGAAACGTCATTAAGTGCACGAAATTTCCCGAAATTCTTAGAGACTGAATCCGTCACTAATAGTTCACTCATAAAGTTGTGGTTATAGTTAACAAATAAGTGTGGTAAAGATATTAAATGTTACTTTAAATTGACCTATTTTTTTAGCACTGTAGCGTCTAAAAAACAAAACCCACCCTTAATTAGCTTAAGGATGGGAAAAATTGCTATGAAAAAGAAAAATTACCACTAACACACATTAGTGATAATCAAAGATAACTTTTTTTATTAAAACACCTCTAATTAAGGTGAATTCTTTTGAATTAATTCCTGGATAATGTTACGAATTACCATCTAAATAAATGGCAGTTTAGGAGAACATATCCTTAACTTTTTCAAAGAAGGATTTGTCTGAACTTTCTGGTTTAGGTGCAAAATGTTCGTCTTCTTTCATGCCTTCAAAAAACGCTTTTTGTTCTTTATTAAGCGTCTTAGGCGTCCAAACATTTACATGAACTAATAAGTCGCCTTTACCATAACCGTTTATACTGGGAATACCTTTACCGCGCAGGCGTAATATCTTTCCAGATTGCACGCCAGGTTCAATTTTAATCCGCACCTTTCCCGAGACCGTATCTATTTCCTTTGAAGTTCCTAAAACTGCATCAGGGAAACTCACATAAAGGTCATAATGTAAATTATCTCCTTCTCGTTTCAGGGTTGCATGTTCTTCTTCGCTAATCACGACTAACAAATCACCAGCAATACCATTACCTGGAGCGTCATTTCCTTTACCCGATACTTTAAGTTGAATACCTTCAACAACACCTGCAGGAATTTTTATTGGAACTGTTTCTTCGTTTGTTATCAACCCATGCGCATCAGCACCTGCTGGTCGCTTATCTAAAGATTGACCTGCACCGCTGCATGTAGAACAGGTTGTAGCTGTTTGCATGCGCCCTAATATGGTATTCGTAACACGGGTTACTTGCCCACTTCCATTACATGTTGTGCAGGTTTTATAGGTAGTCCCGGGAGCTTTTACTTTACGCTTAACTTTAATCTTCTTTTCTACACCATTGGCAATTTCTTCAAGCGTAAGTTTAACTCTAATTCTAAGATTACTTCCTTTTACGATGCGCTGTCTCGAACCTCCAAAACCTCCAAAACCTCCAAAAGCACCACCAAAGATATCTCCAAATTGACTAAAAATATCTTCCATATTCATACCACCACCACCAAATCCACCGGCACCTTCAAATGCTGAATGACCAAATTGATCGTATCGGGCTTTCTTATCAGGATCACTTAAAACCTCATAGGCTTCTGCAGATTTTTTAAACATATCTTCAGCCTTTTTATCATCAGGATTTTTATCTGGATGATACTTTAAAGCTTTTTTCCGATACGCCTTTTTGATTTCATCTGCCGAGGCATTCTTGCCTACGCCTAATATGTCGTAATAATCTTCTTTCGCCATGATTTATTGTCCAATAACTACTTTAGGAAACCGTATTACTTTATCGCCTAACTTATAACCCTTTTCGATAACATCTATGATTTTACCTTTTAGTTTTTTATTAGGTGCAGGAATCTGTGTTACTGCTTCATGGTCGTCGGCATTAAACACATCGCCTTTTTCGACTTTAATCGCTGAAAGTCCTTTCTGCTCTAATGTGGTTAACAATTTTTGATAAATCAAAAATACACCCTTGCGTAATTCTTCGGCCTCTTTATCTTCTTCAATATGC
>CAJHYL010000075.1_pt1 | contig 23518 bp, 15 predicted proteins | sample 9198761 | NCBI WGS metagenome assembly CAJHYL01 (sample SAMEA7708360, study PRJEB35096) | sediment metagenome | biome: marine neritic benthic zone biome [ENVO:01000025]; feature: sediment [ENVO:00002007]; material: shallow marine sediment [ENVO:03000034] sea grass bed [ENVO_01000059] ...
CACACTTACAGGTAGCCATGCCTTCTTCGTTTGGGTTGTGGTTTTCTGCATATGCTGAATTGTTGATTGATGACGTTTATATGTTAAATGCAGCTACAAAAGTAACAGATCAAAATCCGTTAGGATCAGCTGCAGGTTATGGAAGTTCTTTTCCTATAGATAGAAACATAACCACAAAAGAGCTCAATTTTTCTACATTAAAGTATAATGTGATAGCTGCGCAATTAACCAGAGGGAAATGCGAGCGCGTTATAGCGAGTAGTTTAGGCGGTTTGTGTAATACCTTATCTCGGTTTGCTATGGATATTTGTTTGTATACGAGTCAGAATTTTGGGTTCATTAGTTTCCCAGACGAATTGACGAGCGGTAGCAGTATTATGCCTCATAAAAAAAACCCTGATGTTTTTGAGCTAATTCGAGCGAAGTGTAATAAAATTCAATCTTTGCACAACGAAATGCTTTTAATCACCAACAATTTACCAAGTGGTTATCATAGAGATTTTCAGTTACTGAAAGAAAACATGATTAATGCACTTGAAGACGTCAAAGATATTCTGGATGTATTCAATTATGCCATTCAACAAATTGTAGTAGAAGAAATTGATCTGAACGATGAGAAATACCACTATTTATTTACAGTAGATAATATAAATGATCTAGTGTCTCAAGGCATGAGTTTTAGAGATGCGTATCAAGCAATTGGTGCACAAATACAAAACGGTGCTTATCAAGCTATACAAGGGAAAAATCACACGCATATAGGAAGCATTCATAATTTAGGGCTGAGTAAGATTCGAGCCAAATTTCCTAATTAAAGTCGCCATAAGAGAATAATAATCACTATTAGTATGACTTCAGCCTAAAACTAAATTCATAGTATTATTGTGTTCATGCACGTGGTAGATCGTTGTTGTCTTTTAAGGGTAAATTTGATTCTCCCATGAGATAAACATCAACATGATGTGCTGCCTGCCGTCCTTCAGAAATGGCCCAAACTATTAGAGATTGTCCACGACGCATATCACCAGCCGAAAATACGCCTTGAACACTGGTGGCGTAATTAGTTGTTGAGGCTTTAACATTCGTTCTAAAATCTGTCTCCAGGCCCAATTGTTCTAAAAGCGTTTTTTCAGGTCCAGTAAAGCCTAAAGCCAATAATGCTAAATCACATGGCCATGTTTTTTCGGTTCCTTCAATCTCTTTGAGAACGGGGCGTTCCCCTTTTTTATAAATCCATTCAACTTCTACTGTAACCAAACCCGTGAGTTTTCCTTTACTATCACCTAAGAATTCTTTAGTAGAAATACTCCAAAATCGTTCAACACCTTCCTCATGCGACGAGCTAGTTTTTAATTTCATTGGCCAATATGGCCATGGTTGTGTTGCTGGCCTTCCTGTTGAAGGTTTGGATAAAATTTCAAAATTGGTTACAGATTTTGCACCATGTCTATTAGATGTGCCAATACAGTCAGATCCAGTATCACCACCGCCAATCACAATAACATCCTTCCGTTTAGCTGAAATAATTTCATCAAAACTCTTTAATCCATCTACATATTCATTATTCGCTTTTAAAAAGTCCATAGCCTGCACTACGCCTTTAAGATGAGCGCCCTTAATAGGAATTGTTCGGCGCTCTGTAGCACCACAACAAAGTAAAATGGAATCAAATTGTTCTTGTATAGATTCAATACTATGGGTTTTTCCTATATGCACATTAGTTTCGAATTGAATGCCTTCTTCTTCAAGAATTGAAATTCGTCTATCAATTACTGTTTTTTCTAATTTAAAATCGGGAATGCCATAACGTAGCAAGCCGCCTACTTTTTCATCTCTTTCATAAACTGTGACCGCGTGACCTGCCCGATTAAGTTGTTGTGCAGCAGCTAATCCAGCTGGGCCAGATCCTATTACAGCAACGGTTTTTCCAGTGCGTAAAAGTGGTGGTTCGGGTTTAACCCAATTTTTGCTAAATGCAATTTCTACTATATTTTTTTCGATGTTTTCAATTGCCACCGGATCTTCGTTTATGCCTAATACACAAGCTTCTTCACATGGTGCTGGGCACAATCTGCCTGTAAATTCAGGAAAATTGTTAGTAGAATGTAATATTTGTGCCGCCTTTTCCCATTTGCCTTTGTAAACGGCATCGTTAAAATCTGGGATTAAATTACCTAATGGGCAACCACTATGGCAAAAGGGTATGCCACAATCCATACATCGAGCACCTTGCTCATGAAGTTCAGGTTGTTTCATTGGCAACGTAAACTCTTTATAATGTTTCAATCGTTGAGAGACAGAATCGTAAGCTTCAACTTTTCTGTCATATTCCATAAATCCTGTTACTTTCCCCATGTTTTTATTTTTGTACTAATGATTCCTGTTCAATTCTTATTAGGGCTTGTCTGTATTCTTCAGGTAAAATTTTTATAAACTTCGATAACTCTTTTTCCCACTGTTCGAGTATGCGTTGAGCTAGAGGACTTTGAGTCGCGTTATAATGATTTTCAATGAGTTGTTTTAATTCTAAAATATCCTCAGTGTCTTCTACAGAAAGGAGATTAAGCCCCTCTCCATTACAATTTTGCTCAAAGTTGTTATTTACATCGTATACATAGGCAATCCCTCCACTCATTCCAGCTCCAAAGTTTCTTCCTACTTGACCTAATATTACTGCAATACCACCTGTCATATATTCACAACCGTGATCGCCTATTCCTTCCACGACCGCTTTTGCCCCCGAATTTCTAACACAAAATCGTTCTCCTGCTTTTCCATTAATATAAGCTTCGCCCGATGTCGCACCATATAAGGCCACATTTCCAATTATAATGTTTTCTTCTGGTGTAATTGTGGCTTCATCTGGAACTTTAATTTGAAGTTTAGCACCAGAAAGCCCTTTGCCCATATAATCATTTGTGTTTCCTGTAACTGTAAGCGTTAATCCTTTAGTTGCAAAGGCCCCAAAACTTTGCCCTGCCGAACCTTCAAAGTTTATTTTAAGTGTACCATCTGGTAATCCTTGAGCACCATAAATTTTAGATATTTCATTACTTAAAATAGCGCCTACTGCACGATCTTCATTAGTGATTTTAATATCTAATATTGTCTTTTCTTTTCTAAAAAGTGCAGGGTGAGCCTGACTAATAATTTTAAAATCAAGCGCTTTGGCCAAATTATGATCTTGCTGCTCAGTATTGTGCAGCTTAACATCTGCTGCAACTGGAACCTGATATAAAATAGGTGTTAAGTCTACACCTTGTGATTTGTAATAATCTATGGCTTTATTTCTGTCTAATTTTTCTACACGACCTACCATCTCGTTAACCGTTCTAAATCCTAGCTTTGCCATTATTTCTCGTAATTCATTAGCCACGAAATACATATAATTAACGACGTGTTCCGGTTTACCTTTGAATTTTTTTCGCAATTCAGGATTTTGAGTTGCGATCCCAACAGGGCAAGTATTTAAATGACATACACGCATCATTACGCATCCTGAAGCTACTAAAGGCGCGGTGGCAAATCCAAATTCTTCGGCACCTAAAAGACAAGCCACGGCAACATCCCTTCCTGTTTTTAATTGACCATCACATTCTACAACAATTCGGTTCCTTAGATCATTCATAACCAGAGTTTGTTGTGCTTCAGCCAATCCTAATTCCCATGGTAAACCGGCATGTTTTAATGAGGTTAAGGGAGATGCTCCAGTTCCGCCATCATATCCAGAAATTAGTACAACATCGGCTTTTGCCTTAGTAACTCCTGCAGCGACAGTGCCAACACCAACCTCAGAAACTAGCTTGACGTTAATTCGGGCTTCACGATTTGCTGATTTTAAATCATATATAAGTTGAGATAAATCCTCAATTGAATAAATATCGTGATGCGGAGGAGGTGAAATGAGCCCCACATATGGCGTTGAATTTCTGGTTTTCGCAATTTCATAGTTCACTTTTAGACCCGGTAACTGCCCACCTTCACCTGGTTTGGCGCCTTGGGCCATTTTTATTTGAATTTCACTAGCATTAGTTAGATAATTAGAGGTCACTCCAAATCGTCCTGAAGCCACTTGCTTAATAGCACTATTTTTCCAATCGCCATTAACATCTTTGTAAAAGCGTTCTTCATTTTCACCACCTTCACCTGAATTACTTTTACCGCCAATTCTATTCATAGCAATGGCTAGGTTTTCATGAGCTTCTTGGCTTATAGAACCATAGCTCATCGCACCGGTTTTAAAACGTTTGACTATTTCTGTCCAAGGTTCTACCTCATCAAGCGGAATAGGATCATAATTAGCAAACTCAAACATGCCTCTAAGTGTTAAAAGTTGCTTAGATTGATCATTAACCAATTGAGAGTATTCTTTATAGGTTTCAGGTTTGTTTAACCTTACTGATTCTTGCAATTTTGCAATCGTTAATGGATTAAACATATGTTTCTCACCACCACGACGCCATCTATATTGCCCTCCAATTTCTAAGTCTAATTTTGAAGCGATACCCTGAGAATTATAGACATGGAGATAACGTTTAGCAATTTCCTTTTCGAGTTGATGCAAGCCTACGCCTTGTATTCTTGAAACCGTATTTGGAAAGTACTTGTCAATTACTGAATTATTAATACCAATACATTCAAATAATTGCGATCCTCTATACGAGTTTAATGTAGAGATACCAATTTTATTCATGACTTTTAAAATGCCTTTACCAACGGCCTTATTATAATTCTGAACGGCTTCTAAAGGCGTAATTTTAACATCTAAGTCATCTATTTGTTCTTCAATTATTTCATTTACCATATAAGGATTTATAGCACTTGCACCATAACCAAAAAGTACAGCAAAGTGATGCACTTCTCTAGGTTCTGCTGATTCTATAATTATGCTTAATTGAGATCTCTTATTCAATTTTTGTAACCCACTATTTACATGCGAACATGCCAACAGCGCTGGAATTGGTGCTTTGCTCGCATTAGAATTTCTATCAGAAAGTATTAAAATATTTGTACCCGAAAGGACAAGTTTTTCTGCTTGTTTTAATAGATTATCTAACGCATTTTCTAAACCATTATGACCTTTTTCAATATCGTAAAGCATAGACAATGCGTCTATTTTAAAATTCGGGTTTTTATAACTTTTGATTTTATCTAAATCTTGTTTTGATATAACCGGATTTTGAATCTTAAGTTTCTTACAATGACGGTCATGAATTTCAAAAAGATTGGCGTCACCGCCTAAGGTTAAACTAATATCTGTAATAAGTTCCTCCCTTATGCCATCTAAAGGTGGGTTAGTGACTTGTGCAAAGAGTTGTTTAAAATAATTATAAATGAGTTGTGGTCTTTTTGATAGCACAGCCAAAGGCGTATCATTACCCATAGATCCTATAGGTTCTTTTGCGTTTTGTGCCATTGGTAAAATGATGGTTTTTATATCTTCTTGCGTGTATCCAAAAACCATTTTTCTTTTAGAAAGAGACTCTTCATTTAAAAACACTGGGCAATCGTTATAAGGAATATCTTTTAAGTGGACTAAATTCTTTTTCAACCACTTTTTATATGGATATTTTGACGCAATAGACTCCTTAACTTCTTCATCATTTACAATTCGTCCTTCATTCATATTAACTAAAAACATTTTACCAGGTTCTAGACGGCCATGATACTCTACGTTTTTTGGATCTATCTCAATTACTCCTATTTCAGACGACATAATAACATAGCCATCCTTAGTTACTGAATAACGCGAGGGCCTAAGCCCATTTCTATCTAAAACTGCACCTATATAATCACCATCGGTAAATGGAATGGAGGCAGGTCCATCCCAAGGCTCCATAAGGCATGAATTATATTCGTAGAACGCTTTTTTAGTTTCAGACATGGTATTATTTTTTTCCCATGCTTCTGGTATTAACATCATCATTACCTCTGGTAAAGACCTGCCCGTCATAAGCAATAATTCAACAACCATGTCCATTGATGCAGAATCAGATTTGCCAGTTAATATTAAGGGTATTACGTTCTTTATTTCATCACCAAACCAATTACTTTCTAAAAGTTCTTCTCTCGAAATCATGCGTGATACATTGCCTCTTAGCGTATTGATTTCACCATTATGGCACATGTATCTAAACGGTTGCGCTAAATCCCAGGTGGGAAAGGTGTTGGTTGAAAATCGTTGGTGCACCAAAGCCAGTCTTGTTACCAGTAATGGATCTGTTAGATCTTTATAGAATAATTTAATGTCTTCTGGAACTAATAAACCTTTATAGATTATAATTTTAGTTGAAAGGCTTGGTATGTAGAAAAAATGACTTTCAGATATTTTTGATTGCATTATTTCGTGCTCGGCTTTTTTTCTAGCAATAAATAACTTGATCTTAAATTGAAATTCATCCTGTTCAGATGTTTGCTTGCCAATAAATAGTTGCTTGACATTTGGTTCGGTCTTGCGAGCTATTTCACCTAAAATTGAACTATCAACAGGGACATCTCGCCATCCTAATACGGTTAACCCTTGTTCTTTTAAATGCTTTTCTAATATGTTAATGCAAAAAATACGTTGATTCTCTTTTTTGGGAAGAAAAACATTACTGACGGCATATTCACCGAATTTTGGAAGCTTAAAGTTGCATTTAGCCACAAAAAATTCGTGGGGAATATCTATTAGTATTCCAGCGCCATCTCCTGTCTTACCATCTGCACTTACGGCACCGCGATGCTCCAACTTCTCCAAAATTTGAAGCGCCTTGTGAATAATGGCATTTGATTTATCTCCTTTTAAACTACAAATGAATCCAGCACCGCAATTATCGTGCTCGAATTCTGGTAAATACAACCCTTGTTTTTGCAACATCACAATCTAAAATTTACACATTTAAAAAGTCAATATAACAAGTGATACGACTGTAGCCTAATAGCGATATCATTATTACGAATATGAAAATTTAACTTCTTCTAATTGAATTTAACGTAAAAATAAGAAGTAAAAATCATGAATATGACAATGAAAAAAATCAAGTAATACGACGATAAAATCAAATAAAAATTAATAAAAACGGGAAATCGATGAAAAAAATGCAACGATATTTCAAAAATACTGATGATTCTTGAACGTCATTTTTTAAGAATTCGTTAAAATATCACGTAAATAAAAATAGACCCCCTAAAAAATAGGGTAGTAAATTAAAGAAGTCATAAAAATGATGATTAGACCCATAAAAAATTGGGGTATAAAATAAAATACGTATAGATTTGCCACTTCAATCATCAAAAAACGAACAGTTATGAAGTTTAAAATTACATTAATTATGTTATTCTTAGTAAGTATGGGTTTTGCTCAAGAAAGTGAAGAAGAAACACCTGCTGAAGAAAAGAAATTAAATTTTTCTGGGAGCATAGATGCGTATTATCGTGCTAATTTAAATGCCCCAAACGATGAAGATGCAATTGCTCCTGGATCGTCATTTGCAAATCTACCTGGTTTTGCTTTGGGTATGGCCAACGTCATTGCTTCATATGAAGGTAAAAAAGTTGGCTTTGTAGCAGATCTTGTATTTGGGCCTAGAGGGACAGATGCTGTATTTGCATCGCCCATGTATTCTTTAACGGGCGATATAATTAATCAGTTATATGCCTACTGGAATGTAAGTGATAAAGTGACTTTTACAATTGGGAACTTTAATACCTTTTTAGGGTATGAAGTGATTTCTCCAACGGGAAACTTTAATTACAGCACATCCTATTTATTTTCATACGGGCCATTTAGTCATACAGGATTAAAGGCAGACTTTGCTTTATCAGACGATTTTAGCCTAATGCTTGCCGTGATGAATGACACTGACTTAACCGAGTTTAATGCTACTGGCGACTATGCCGTAGGTGCTCAACTTGGGTTTAGTGGTCAGTATTTAAATGTCCTGTTGGACCCCTCTTTTTTCGAAATTGATTTTACTGGAGGTGTTGATTTAAGCGATAATTTTTACCTGGGTGTTAACGCCGCCTATCTGTCTACAGAAGATGATGGGCCAGGTTTTTACGGTGTTGCCCTTTATCCACAGCTGGCAACTTCAGAAAGTTTAACTATTGGGGTAAGAGGCGAGTACTTTGCTGAAGATGGAAATTTTGGTGCCATAGGTACTGGCGTTGCAGATTCTAATGTATTTGCAGCAACACTTACAGCGAGTTACACCGTTGAAAATTTAACAATTAAGCCAGAATTTAGAATTGATACTGCATCTGATGATGCTTTTATAGATACAGATTTAGCAGCTACCAAGAACTTAAGTTCATTTGTATGTGCTGCTATTTACTCATTTTAAAATTTAAACTAGAATCATATGAAAAAAGTTGAAGCGATAATTAGAAAGTCTAAGTATAGACAAGTCAAAGAAGCTTTACATGAAGTGGGTGTGAATTTTTTCTCCTACTGGGATGTAACAGGCCTGGGCAATGAAAAAGAAGGTCATGTTTATAGAGGAATCGCATATAGTACAAGTGATATTCAAAGAAGATACTTGTCTATTGTTGTGAACGAAGATTTTCTAGAAGCTACGATCAAAGCCATTTTAGATTCTGCAGCTACCGGAGAGGTTGGCGATGGAAAGATTTTCGTGTCTGATGTTCTTGAAACATATCGTATCAGAACAGGAGCAAACGGAGGTGAAACATTAAGATAAATTAGTAAAAGAAGAAAACAATGGAATTATTAACAGCAAATAATGTATGGATGATGATCTGTACAGCTTTAGTATTTTTTATGCATATGGGTTTTGCATTCTTAGAAATAGGACTCACGCGTCAAAAAAATACACTCAACATACTTTTTAAAAACATATTTATAATCACAGTTGGACTATTACTCTACTGTTTAATAGGATTTAACTTGATGTATCCAGGTAGCTTTGCGCTAGGTGGTTTAATACCAGATTATTTTATCGATCTTTTTGGATTGTCATTACCTGAGAACGGTCTAACAGCAGATTATGCAGATGGCGGTTACACTTATTGGACAGACTTTTTGTTTCAAGGGATGTTCGCCGCTACGGCAGCAACAATCGTATCTGGAGCAGTAGCTGAGCGAATTAAAATTGGACCATTTATGATATTTACTGTGCTCTATGTTGGAATCATTTATCCAATAGCCGGTTCTTGGAAATGGGGAGGCGGATTTTTAGATCAGTTAGAAACTCCGTTTTATGATTTTGCAGGATCTACCTTAGTACATTCTGTTGGCGGATGGGCAGCAGTGGTTGCTGTATTTCTGCTAGGTGCGCGTATTGGTAAATTTAAAGATGGAAAGATTAGAGCCATTCCAGGTCATAATATACCATTAGCAACCGCTGGTGTATTAATACTTTGGTTAGGATGGTTTGGATTTAATGGTGGTTCTGTCTTATCTGCAGACCCAGCACTTACATCTTTAACGCTTGTAACAACTTGTTTAGCTGCAGCAGCTGGAGGCGTTGGCGCTTCATTATTGTCTACAATACTTTATAAAAATTTAGACTTAACTATGTTCTTGAATGGCATATTAGGAGGTCTTGTTGGAATTACAGCAGGAGCAGATCAAATGAGTCCAACAGATGCAATTCTTATTGGATTTATTGCCGGATTAATAATCCCAATTGCCGTATCTAGTATAGATAGATTAAAACTTGATGATCCTGTAGGAGCCATTGCAGTGCACTTAGTTTGTGGTATTTGGGGTACCCTTGCAGTAGGTTTATTTGGTGGATTAGCAGGATGGGATCAATTTGTAAGTCAACTTATAGGAGTAGGCTCTTATGCGGCTATATGTATAGTATCCTCGTTCCTAATTATTTTAGCATTAAAGAAGACCGTGGGTATAAGAGTTTCAGAAAAAGAAGAATTAGAAGGCTTAGATCTTCATGAGCATGGGATGAGTGCCTATGCCGATTTTAGAATGAATGAGCATTGATATTAGTTAGTTAGCACTAATTATTGAGTGATTAGTTTAGTTTGTGAAAAGGCTGTAACATTTATGTTACAGCCTTTTACTATTTTATGCCGAATTTCTAGAGGCGTTAATGTTTCCAAATAAAGATCGGGTAACGAGATTCTCATATATCTTGATAAGTTCGGTATTACCATCGGTTTCTTGCAACATATCAATTTGCTTTAACGCATATTGTTGAATGGTGAGTAGTGGGAGAACGATAGATTCTCTAACGGCAATAGATGCTTTGCCCACAGGTTCCTCCTGCATGAGTTCTTTGTATCCTGTTAGCTTTAAAATGAGTCGTTTTGAGAGTTTATATTCTTGATATATTAACTTCCAAAATTCACCATATTCTTTATGATCTGCCATGTATTTTGTTAAATCAAAAAATGATTTACTTAACGACATCATACTATTTTCTATTAGTGTTTTAAAGAAACTGGAGTTTTTATATAAGTTCTTAACTTTTCTAAACTCGCCTTTATCTTCATAATATTTTAAAGCTGTTCCAACACCAAAAAAGCCTGGTACATTTTGCTTTAATTGACTCCAACTTCCCACAAAAGGGATTGCTCTTAAATCGTCAAACACCAATTTATCTGAATTCCCACGTTTTGAGGGGCGACTACCTATATTGGTCTTTGCATAATATTTTAATGTGCTCATATGCTCTAAATACGGAAGGAATTTATCGTGCTTTTTAAAATCGGAATAGGCCTTATAACTTAAAGAAGCCAATGTTTTCATTGTATGCCTATTGCTGCGTGAAAGTTTTAGATTATTATCATTTAACCGATTTAAAATCCCCGAACTTATAAGTTGTTCCATGTTGTATTGTGACGACGCAATGGTTCCAAAATTTGAACTTATGGTTTGACCTTGTATAGTAAGCTGCACTTCTTTATCTTCAATTGTAGGACCTAGTGAAGCATAAAAATTATGAGTTTTACCGCCACCTCTTGCTGGAGGTCCACCACGTCCATCAAAGAATATTACTGTGATATTGTGTTTTCTAGAAATCTTTGTTAGTTCCTCTTTTGCTCTATAAATAGCCCAATTCGCCATGAGGTAACCACCATCCTTGGTACCGTCGCTAAAGCCCAACATAATAGTTTGTTTTCGCCCACGATTTTCTAAGTGTTTTAAATAAGACGCATTGGTATAGAGTTCTTCCATAACCTTAGCGGCATTTTCTAAATCTGGTACCGTTTCAAATAATGGTACAATGTCAACAGTTAAATCTTCTTCAAATGCCACTATTTTTAGCATAGCGAATAGCTGCAACACATTAGTGGTTGTTTGATTATTACTAATGATATATCTATTTGCTGCACTTTCTCCATTATTTTCCTGAATTTTTTTAAGGGCTGAAATAGTTTCTAATGATTTTAGAGTAAACTCATTTGAGAACCACTTAAGCGGAATTTTACCTTTAACTTCCGACAGTATTTTTAACTGTTTCTTTCGACTTAGTTCAGAGAAATTATCTGGAAACACATTTGATTTTTTCTGCTTTAAAACCTTTACAACATCTTGAAAAACTTCATTGTGCTTTCTGCTATCTTGTCTAATATCCAGCGTTGCGAACTTAAACCCAAATAACTTTGTTTTATTGATTAGGCTGTCAAGTTCTTGGAGATATAGCGATTGATGATCATTAACAAGAAGGTCTCTAATTTCATTTAATATAGCTGTTAACTCTTCTAGTGTTATAGCCGTCTTTGAATTAGGACTGATACTTGCTTCATAGAGTTTTCTTTCTAAATGCGCGACATGTTCTTCTACAACTCTGAAAGTAAGTTTGCGTTTAAGTCTTTTAAGATCTCTGTAGTAGTTTCTCAAAACAGCCTGTTTGAGTTTTAATGCTACTTTTAGGGTTATTTCTGGGGTGACAAATGGATTGCCATCTCTATCTCCTCCTGGCCAGAACCCTATATTAATAATCTCATTAGGCATCTCAAGATTATCGTAAATGTTTTGTTTTATATAATCCACAATACTTCCAAAGGCATAATAAAACACGTGCTCTAGATACCAAATTAGACTAACGGCTTCATCTAATGGTGAAGGCTTTTTCTTTTTATAAAATGGCGTCTTACCTAACTGTGCTAATAGATTATTTATATTGTTAAGATCGTTTTCTTTTATGCTTTCAGTCAAGTCGGTTATAATTCCTAATACGGAGCCAGGATAGAACTGTGTTGGATGTGCCGTTAATACAATTCTCACCTTAAACTCATTTAAGTATTTAATAAGTAGATTTAATTTGTCTTCGGCAAGTGCATTTTCTTTTAGATGTCTAAGAGTTCCTAAGCCATCCATATTATTGACTATAGGAAAAGCGGCATCTTCTATGGCATCAAATAAGACTACTTGTCTTTCTATATATTGAATAAAACGAAACAACAGATCAACTTGATGCTCCTCATTAGTATCTACGTTATATTTTTCAAAAAAAGAAGTAATAATGGTTAAAGGGTCATCACCTTTATCAAAACCTGTGGTGCATGTCTCATGAAATAATGGGAGTAATGTACCAGTTTTGGTAATGGTATCAAACGGCAAGGTCATAAATATGCTATTGTAAATACGATATTTAGAAAGCACATTTTGATTAAACCTACTTAGCTTAGGCTCTGATGGCATAAGTTATATTATTGTTGATTGTCCTAAATGTATATTCGAAAAATTTAGGTTGGAATCGTCTGGATTAAATATAAAATCTTCAATAAAATCTCCAACTTTCGAAGTGGAAATATAATCGAATTTAGTATTTAAATCTGGTGTTGTAATATTAAGTTTTAAAGACTTTTCTACTGCCTCTCTTATCAAGTTAGCTTCAGTAAATAATTGAAAATGATCAAGTAACATAGCTGCCGATAAAATAGAAGCAATAGGATTAGCTATGCCTTTGCCTGTAGCTTGCGGGTACGATCCGTGAATAGGTTCGAATAAAGCGTATTTATCGCCAACCGAGGCAGATGCCAATAACCCAATAGAACCACCAATTACGCTGGCTTCATCACTTATAATGTCACCAAACATATTCTCTGTGAGAATGACATCAAATTGTTTAGGGTTTAATATGAGTTGCATAGCCGCATTATCTACGAACAAAAAGTCTAATTCAACCTTAGGATATTGCTTACCAATCTCTGTCACTACTTTACGCCATAATCGTGAACTTTCTAAAACATTTGCCTTATCAACTAAGGTCACTTTATTGTTTCGCGTTTGTGCTGCTTTAAAAGCCAAATGGCTTATACGTTCAATTTCGAAACGCGAATACTCACACAAATCTGATGCTGTATTACCATCTTCACTCAATTGCTTTTCACCAAAATAGATACCACCTGTGAGTTCTCTAAAAATACTAATGTCTGTACCTCGTATTTTTTCCTTTTTTAAGGGTGATTTTTTTAATAAGCTATCGTAGGCTTTAACAGGTCGTATATTGGCATATAGCCCTAAGGATTTACGTAATTTTAATAATCCCTGTTCAGGTCTGACTTTAGCCGACGGGTCATTATCATATTTCGGATGACCAATAGAACCAAATAAAATGGCATCACTTGTTTTACAAAGGTCTAAGGTATCTTCTGGTAGAGGAAATCCTGTATTTTCTATGGCTATCGCACCTACTTGGGCATTTTTAAAGGAGAATTCATGATTGAACTCGGAAGCAATTGCTTTTAAGACCTTAATGGATTGTTCTGTAACTTCAGGACCAATTCCATCACCCGATAAAACGGCAATTTTCAATTTCATAATTAATGCATTCGTTGTGCCTCAAAGGCTTTTATTTTTTCTTTTTGACTTAACAGATATTCAATATCGTCGTATCCATTAATTAGGCATGTTTTTTTATAAGGGTCTATTTCAAAATTTTCAATCAAGCCGGTATCCTTAACAGCAATTGTTTGGTGTTCTAAATTGACCTCGATCAATGTATTAGGGTTGGACTCGATCTCTTGAAATAGCGTATTCAAAAATTTTTCTGAAACTTGAATAGGTAATAATCCATTATTTAATGCGTTGCCTTTAAAAATATCTGCAAAAAAACTGGAGACAATTACTTTAAAACCATAACCTGCCAAAGCCCATGCAGCATGCTCTCTACTAGAACCACAACCAAAGTTATTACCTGCAATCAATATATCACCACTATAATTAGTATCATTTAGGGAAAAACTAGGATTTAATTCACCGTCTTTGTTAAAACGCCAATCTCTGAATAGATTATCACCAAATCCTTTCTTATCTGTTGCTTTTAAAAATCGAGCAGGAATAATTTGATCCGTATCAACATTTTCAATGTTTAATGGTATAGCTCTAGATAAAAGTGTAGTGAATTTTTCCATATTATACCAATTCTAAAGTTTCAACATCTTTTGTAACATCAACTATTTTACCAGCCACTGCAGTTGCAGCAGCTACCAATGGACTTGCTAATATGGTGCGTGAGCCTTGACCTTGACGCCCTTCAAAATTTCTATTGGATGTTGAGACGCAGTATTCGCCTTGCGGGATTTTATCGTCATTCATAGCCAAACAGGCTGAACAGCCAGGCTGGCGTAACTCAAATCCAGCTGCTTCAAAAATATCTTTAAGACCTTCGTCTATAATTTGAGATTCCACTTGTTTGCTCCCTGGAACGAGCCATGCTGTAACGTTTTCGGCTTTTTGTTTACCATTTACATATTGAGCAGCAACTCGAAAATCTTCAATTCTAGAGTTTGTACAACTTCCTATAAAGACATAATTAATAGGCTTATTAATTAATGAATCGCCAGCTTCAAAACTCATATAGTGCAAAGACTTCTTAAATGACGCATCTGTACTAGAAGGGATGTTTTCTGTAATCTTAATGCCCATACCTGGATTTGTACCATAGGTCAACATGGGTTCAATATCTTCCGCATCAAAAACGTATTCTTTATCGAATATGGCATCTTTATCAGTAGGCAATGTTTTCCAATAGGTTAACTTTTGCTCAAAATCTGACTTTGGTGCAAATTTACGTCCTCTTATATAATCAAACGTGGTTTGATCAGGCGCAATCATTCCACCTCTTGCACCCATTTCAATACTCATATTACAGACTGTCATTCGACCTTCCATGCTCATATTTTCAAAGACATCTCCAGCGTATTCACAAAAGTACCCTGTGCCTGCATTGGTCCCTAGCTTAGCAATGATATAGAGAATCACGTCTTTAGGCAACACACCCTTTTTAAGTTTACCATTTACGGTAACTCTAAGACTTTTAGGTTTTTTGAGCAGCAAACACTGACTTGCAAAGACTTGCGCCACTTGGCTGGTTCCTATACCAAAAGCAATAGCGCCAAAAGCGCCATGAGTGGAGGTGTGACTATCACCACAAACCATGGTCATCCCAGGTTGTGTAATGCCTAATTCGGGGGCCATCACATGTACTATGCCGTTGTATTTATGACCTAGTTCATATAGCGTAATATTGTTCTTTTTACAATTTTCTGAAAGTTGTGCTAATTGGTTTCGGGAAAGCACATCTTTAACAGGCAGATGCTGATTTAGAGTTGGTGTATTATGATCGGCTGTAGCGATAATTTGATCAGGCCTTAATATAGGAATTTGGCGTTCTTCTAATTCAGCAAATGCTTGTGGGCTGGTAACTTCATGAATTAAATGTTTATCAATGTAAAGTATTTGTGGTCCATCTTCAATGGCATCTACCACATGTGCATCCCAGACTTTATCGAATAACGTTTTTCCCATGGATACTTAAATGATTTCTTGATAAATTTTACTCGTTTCAATAATCTGATGAATATCAGAATCGTCAATCTCTTTTTTTCTATCGGCAAAACTTAAAAAGTTTTGATATACTTCATCTAGCTGAAGTTTCGTCAAATCATAGCCTACTTGCTTAGCTCTATAGGCTAGTGCTGCGCGACCGCTACGTGCCGTTAGTACAATAGCAGAATCCGTAACTCCAACATCTTTCGGGTCAATAATTTCATATGTTTCACGCTTTTTTATAACGCCATCTTGATGGATCCCAGAACTATGAGCGAACGCATTTGCTCCTACAATAGCCTTATTTGGCTGTGTATAAATGCCCATATGATCTGAAACTAGTTGGCTCATACCGTAAAGCATAGACGTGTTAATATTGGTATCAAGATTGAGATAAGGGTGTTGTTTTAAAATCATGACAACCTCTTCCAAAGCCGTATTACCCGCACGCTCACCAATACCATTAATTGTGCATTCAATTTGACGTGCACCATGAATTACACCTTCGATAGAATTTGCTGTGGCTAGCCCCAAATCGTTATGACAGTGGCACGATAATATAGCTTTTTCAATACCCTTTACATTTTCTTTCAAGTATTTAATTTTTGCGCCATATTCACTAGGTAAACAATATCCTGTAGTATCAGGAATATTGAGAACAGTTGCACCTGCTTTAATAGCAACTTCGCAAACCTGAGCCAAGTATTCGTTATCTGTTCGTCCTGCATCTTCAGCATAAAATTCAACATCTTCTACGAAAGATTTTGCAAACTTTACAGCGTCATAAGCACGCTTTAAAATGTCCTCTCTATTAGACTTGAACTTATACTTAATATGCGAATCTGATGTGCCTATTCCTGTATGAATTCTTGGTTTTTTAGCATGAACCAAAGCTTCGGCGGCAACTTTTATATCATTTTTAACTGACCTTGTCAGTCCACAAACTGTTGCATTTTTAATTATTTTAGCAATAGCTTCAACCGATTTAAAATCGCCAGGACTAGAAACAGGAAATCCTGCTTCTATGACGTCAACGCCAAGGTTGTCAAGCTGTTCAGCAATAATAAGTTTCTGCTGTGTATTCAATTTACAACCAGGAACTTGTTCCCCATCACGAAGGGTAGTATCGAAAATATAAACTTTATCTGCAGACATTAATTTTAGATTATATCTTTATAATGTATTACGAATTTAGATTTTGAAACTTTTTAATTTACTTTTGAACCTTTAGAATTACGATGTTAAAAGGTATTTAACGACGTATAAACAGCTTTAAAACAATAAGTTAAGCGGTAATTTTGCACTATGACTAAGTCTAATAAAGATCATCTATTTGCCTTAATTAAGTCGCTCTCCAAGTCTGAGAAGCGGCAGTTTAAGTTATATGTAGGTCGTTTAGACGTAAATGAAGATTCAAAATTCTTAATGCTATTTAACTTGTTAGACAGGATTAATAAGTACGATGAGAGAGTTATTCTTGACGAAGGATTTGTTAAAAAGCAACAATTATCGAACCTCAAGGCTCATTTGTATAAGCAAATATTAATCAGCCTTAGATTAAATCCATTACACCAAAATATTAGAAGTCAGGTTAGAGAACAATTAGACTTTGCTTCTATCTTGTATCACAAAGGATTATATAAACAAAGTCTTAAAATCTTAGAGAAAGCTAAAAATGTAGCACTGAATTATGAGGAAAAAAACTTAGCATACGAGATTATTGAACTTGAAAAAGTCATTGAATCTCAGTACATCACAAGGAGTATTAGTAGTCGTGCAGACGAGTTAACAGTTCAAGCTAAAGAAGTCAGTCAGTTAAATGTGATTGCGAGTAAATTATCTAATCTTTCTCTCCAACTTTATGGTGTATTTCTAAAGATTGGCTATGTTAAGAATGACGCGGAGTTCCATTGGGTAAAGAATTATTTTGATGCACGACTTCCCAAATTTGACATTAATGATTTAGGCTTTAGGGAGAAACTTTGGTTGTATAAATCGTATTTGTGGTACAGTTTTTTAACCCAAGATTTTTTATCGTGTTATAAGTACTCTAAGAAGTGGGTTAACTTATTCTATGAGAACCCTAAAATGATTTCCCTGAATCCAGTTTTTTACTTGAGAGGGAATCAATATTTATTAGAGTCTTTGTTCTATATTGGTGATTATGATAGGTTTAAAAGCGTCTTGCAAAGTTTTGAAGAACAGGTTACCAATAAATCATTCCCAAAAGATGACAATATAGAAAGCCTTATCTTTTTATACCTCTACACCAACAAGATTAACCTTCATTTCATGGATGGCTCTTTTGAAGAAGGCTTGCAACTTGTTGAGGCAGTTTTAAAAGGTATAAAAGACAATCAAAATCGAATTGATGAGCACCATGTAATGGTGTTTTACTATAAAATTGCAAGTTTGTATTTTGGAATTGGAGCCAATGAGAAGTGTATTGAATATTTAGAGAAAATCATTTCCAACAAATCCTTATCCATGCGCGAAGATCTCTTGTGTTTTTCTAGAGTTCTCAACTTAGTAGCGCATTACGAAGCAGGATTAGACTATAATTTAGATGCCTTAATTAGAAGCACTTATAAATTTCTTATTAAGATGGAAGACTTATATGAGGTGCAGAAAGAAATGATTAAGTTTTTGAAAAATCTAGGCGATATTTATCCGCACGAACTAAAAAACGAATTCAAAAAACTGCACGCTAAACTAAAAACATTTGAAGATAATCCTTACGAAAGACGCGCCTTTTTATATCTCGATATTATTTCATGGCTCGAAAGTAGAATAGAGAATATTTCGGTGAATTTAATTATTCAGAAAAAATTTAAGGAAAATCAACTTCAAAATAAAAAAGTGTAAAAATATTTGGATATCTGAAATATTAGTGCAAATATTTGTGCAGTAAAGTTCAATAACTTATTGAAATGTTATCAAGAAAGGTGGAGGGAATAGACCCGATGAAGCCTTAGCAACCCTTTGTTCTATATAAAGAAGGTGCTAAATTCTACTAAGTTTGACTTGGATAGATAACTCAACGAAATTGCTTCTGCAGTTTCTAAAATTTCTTTATAACATTTTTCTAATAGGTACGTCATTAAGACGCATTTGACTTTTGTTTTAATTATTTATTAACTCAAAAAACTAGAAAAATGAGTAATCAAAAATTCGCCACTAAGGCACTGCACTCAGGACATGATGTGTCCTCAAACGCTGGAACCAGAGCGGTTCCAATTTATCAATCAACCGCGTATGTATTTAACGACACCGATCATGCAGCAAATTTATTTTCACTTGCAGAAACCGGAAATATTTACACACGCATTAATAATCCTACCAACGATATTCTTGAGCAACGTCTGGCTGCCCTTGAAGGAGGAATAGCAGCGGTTGTAACCGCTTCTGGTACCTCGGCAACGACAACTACCTTCCTAACACTTCTTAGAGCAGGTGATCATATTGTTGCTTCAAATAGTCTGTATGGAGGAAGTTATAATTTGCTTGATGTGACATTACCACGTCATGGTATCACAACCACTTTTGTAGATCCTTCAGATCCCGAAAATTTTAGTAAGGCAGCTCAAGAAAATACCAGAGCTGTTTTTGTCGAATCCCTGGGGAATCCCAAATTGGATGTATTAGATATTGCAGCCATTGCCGAGCAAGCTAAATTATTAAAAGTTCCTTTTATAGTTGATAATACCGTAGCAACACCATACTTGTTGAATCCAATAGAGCATGGTGCTAACATTGTAATTCATTCGCTTACAAAATATATCAATGGCAATGGAACAGCTTTAGGAGGTGCCATTATTGACGCAGGTACTTTTGATTGGGCCAATGGTAAGTTTCCTGAATTTACGGAGCCATCTCCTGGTTATCACGGATTGATTTATTCTGAAGCTTTAGAAGCAGCAGCATTCATTGCTAAAGTAAGAATTGAAGGCTTGCGTGACTATGGTGGAGCGTTAAGCCCGTTTAATGCATTTCAAATCATTCAAGGTTTAGAAACTTTAGAAGTGCGCATTCAAAAGCATAGTGAAAACGCTTTGGCATTAGCCAAATGGTTACAACAACAAGATGCTGTTTCTTGGGTTAATTATCCAGGACTAGAGTCGAGCCCTTTTAAATCACTGTCAGATAAGTACTTACCTAACGGCCAAAGTGGTATTCTTACGTTTGGAGTTAAAGGTGGTTACGAATCGGCTAAACAGGTTGTTGATAATACAAAACTATTTTCGCTATTAGCCAATATTGGAGACACGAAATCTTTAATCATTCACCCAGCAAGTACAACACATCAGCAATTGAGCGACGAAGCTCAAGAAGCAACTGGTGTGACAAAAGAACTTATTCGTTTGTCTGTTGGATTAGAGAATATTGACGACTTAAAAGATGATCTAGAGCATGCTTTCGCAGCGGTTGATCAACTGATTTTAAATTAAAAACAACAAATTAAGAAGGATATCGATTATTCGAAAGTTGATCAATAGACTATGACATGAAAACTTTGAATAAAATCCATATTGAAAATTTTCAAACAGAAAGCGGTAAGACGGTTTCATTGGAACTGTCTTACCAAACTTTTGGCAAAGCACTTAATGAAGGACCAATAGTATTAGTCATTCATGCACTCACCGGAAATTCTAATGTGGCTGGTGAAGATGGCTGGTGGAAGAATATCGTTGGGCCAGAGAAGTGTATTGATACCAATGTTTTTTCTGTTTTGGCATTTGACATTCCTGGGAATGGATTTAATGAAAATGAAAATAATCTTATTTCAAATTATAAGGATTTTATTGCGAGAGACATTGCTAACATATTCGCTCTTGGCATAGATAAATTACAAATAGATAGGCTGCATGCTGCTATAGGTGGTTCTGTAGGTGGTGGTTTGGTATGGGAATTGGCCGTATTAAGACCGCATTTGATAGACCATATTATTCCGATTGCATCCGATTGGAAATCAACAGATTGGGTTATTGCCAATTGCTTTATTCAAGACAACATTTTGAATAATTCAACTCGGCCATTGGAAGATGCACGAATTCATGCCATGACTTTATATCGTACACCAGAGTCGTTTGTTAGAAAATTTAGTCGGACCAAAAAACAAGCCGATTTATACAATGTTGAAAGTTGGTTGAATTATCACGGTAATTTGCTGCAAAAACGATTTCAACTTGCAGCATACAAAATTGTAAATCAGGTTTTGAAAACTATTGATGTAACCAGACAAAAGAATAATTTCCTTGAAGCGATTTCAACGGTGCAATCAGCGATTCACTTAATTTCAATTGATTCTGATTTGTTGTTCAAAGCAAGTGAAAATCGAAGCACATTTACCGCTTTAAGAAAAGTGAGAGATAATGTCACTTTCGACGAAATTAAGTCTATTCATGGTCATGATGCCTTCTTAATTGAATACGAACAATTAGAAAAAATACTAAAACCCATATTTGATCTTGAGTTGATACAAAATGATCGACTTAAGGCAAGTTAAAATATTATAAAATGAATGCAACTCAAATTATTCATTCGGTTCCTAGCGATCCGCTAACTGGAGCTATTACAGTTCCCGTTTACCAAACATCAACCTTTGTACAAGAAGCACCTGGCGTCAACAAAGGATTTGATTATGCCAGAACAAATAACCCTACTCGAAAAGTATTAGAAGACATCATCGCTAAATTAGAAGATGGACATTCTGGATATGCATTTTCAACGGGGTTAGCAGCCATTGATGCTGTACTGAAACTATTATCGGCTGGTGATGAGATTATCGCCGTTGATGATATTTATGGCGGTGCTTATCGCCTTTTCACTCATGTTTATGAGAAGTTAGGCGTTACTGTAAACTATGTAGATACTACAGATGCTAATAATGTTGCCAAAGTGGTTAGTAGCAAAACCAAGTTGATATGGATTGAATCACCAACAAATCCAACGTTAAAGATATCTGACATTAAAACTATAGGTGAAATTGCAAAAAGTGTAGGTGCACTTTTAGTTGTCGATAACACATTTGCCAGTCCAATTGCACAAAAACCATTGGCACTAGGTGCAGATATCGTTATTCATAGTGGCACTAAGTATATTGGCGGACATTCTGATCTGGTTGCTGGGCTAGTAGTCACTAAAACCGAAGAATTGTCCGAACAAATAAAGTTTATTCAAAATGCTTCTGGTGCTGTACTCGGTCCTTGGGATTGTTTCTTAACCATAAGAGGTATAGAAACCTTAGAATTACGATATCATAAACAGTGTAAAAACGCTTTTACGGTTGCTGCGTTTCTAGTTAATCATGATTTGGTTGACCAAGTACATTTTCCGGGACTTGTAACACATAAAAACCACAATATTGCTAAGCAACAGCAGAATGAACTATTTGGAGGGATAGTGTCTTTTTCATTAAAGAACGATACGCAAGATGCAGCGAATACTTTTGTGACCAGCACCAAGTATTTTAAATTGGCAGAAAGCCTTGGCGGTGTTAAGAGTTTGCTTTGTCATCCTGCTCAAATGACACACGCTTCAATACCCAGAGAGCGTCGCTTGCAATCTGGAATTAAAGATTCACTCATTAGGTTGTCATGCGGCGTAGAAGATGCTAAAGATTTAATTGAAGACTTATCACAAGCCTTAAGTATTTTAGAACAACAACCAAAGTCTGCCTACCATGAGAACAAGTAAACGTATTAACCTCGTTCTTTTTGGTATTGGTAACGTTGGTAGTACTTTGATTAATCAAATTATTGCGAATAAAATCCTGTTTTGGGAACGACAGCGATTGCAAATAAATATTCCAATAATTGCCAATTCTAAATTGGCATTTATTGATATTGATGGCGTTTCGAAATCATGGACCACAGATTTTGACCAATTTTCTGTACCCTATAAAATTGAAGATATCATTCGATATATTAAATCGCATGAGTTGGATAATTGCATCGCTGTTGATGCGACAGCAAGTAGCGACTTTGTTAAGCATTATTTTACGCTAATAGAAAACGGATTTCACATTGTTTCTGCAAATAAAGTAGCCAATACATTAGACCAGCCTTTTTATGATAAACTTAGAGAGACGTTAGAGAAAAACAATAAACAATTCTTGTATGAAACTAATGTTGGTGCTGGGCTTCCGGTGATAGATACCGTTAAAAAATTACATAAATCTGGTGATAAAATTCTAAAGATCAGAGGGGTGTTTTCTGGTTCATTGAGTTATATATTTAATACATTTTCTGAATCTGATTTATCGTTTTCCAATGTGCTAAAAGGCGCCTCAAAATTGGGTTTAACAGAACCTGATGCACGTGAGGATCTTTCAGGAAAGGATGTTGCTCGAAAGCTGCTTATTTTAGCACGTGAACTCGATTTGAAGAAAGAACTTAAGGATGTGAAAACTGAGTCATTGGTACCTAATCATTTAAATGGTAAAACAACCCTAAATCAATTTAAGTCCAAATTGCACACACTTGATAAACCACTTCAGCTTAAAAAGGCAGAAATTAATAAGCATCAAGTTTTGCGATATATTGCAGAGCTCGACGTGCTTAACAATACTTTAGAAGTTAAACTAAAAGGTACAAATAAAAGCGAGCCTTTAGGACGACTTAAAGGGACCGATTCCTTTTTTGAAATTTATTCTGAAAACTACAAAGATTCACCTTTAATAATACAGGGCGCTGGAGCAGGTAAAGCCGTTACCGCTAACGGATTATTAACCGATCTTTTAAAACTATCAAATCGTATTTGCTTATGATAACCGAC
>CAJHYL010000314.1_pt1 | contig 21634 bp, 15 predicted proteins | sample 9198761 | NCBI WGS metagenome assembly CAJHYL01 (sample SAMEA7708360, study PRJEB35096) | sediment metagenome | biome: marine neritic benthic zone biome [ENVO:01000025]; feature: sediment [ENVO:00002007]; material: shallow marine sediment [ENVO:03000034] sea grass bed [ENVO_01000059] ...
CCTAAATTAAGATTAGGGTTGAATTCGGTAAATGAAATTCACCGTCAATTACTTGTTACTGTTGACGAAAATGCAACTATGGGAGTAGACTTTGGATACGATGGTGTTTATTATGATACCCAGATGGATGATATGTATTGGTTAATTGAGAACGATAAATTTGTGATTCAAGGTATTAATGAATTAAAAGATACGAGCGTACTGCCGTTAGGATTCCATGTAGATTCTGAAGGAACTAATGAAATTATGATTGATAAATTAGAAAATTTCCATCAGAACTTAATGATCTATGTACACGATAAAGCACTAAATATTTATCATGACTTAAGAGCAAGTAACTATCAATTCATTGCTGAAGCCGGAAGTTATAATGACCGTTTAGAAATTGTCTTTACAAATCCAGAATCTCTAGATATTTCAGAAAACGAGATAACAGCATTCGATTTCTTTTATGCAAATGCTGAACAAAATATAGTTATTCTGAATCCAACAAATAAGCCACTTAAACAAGTTACCTTATTAAACCTATTAGGGCAGGTAGTTTTTGAAACAACATCAATGACTTCTGCAACAGAATTGAAATACCATGTACCTAATTTGAGCGTAGGAACCTACATTATAAAACTCGATACAGACGATGGTACATTAACTAAAAAAGTATTAGTGAAATAAGTTGGTTAGTTTGTTTTAATTTAAAAGCCATATTCTAAATTACTAGAATATGGCTTTTTGCATTACCTTTTTATTTAAAACTTTAAACTAATAACCTTAAAATACTGAATATCAATAAAATACTTTTAAACGATGTAATTCGCATTTATGATTATTAAGACGAGTTTTCTTACAGTTCATAGAGTATTTCGTCGATTATTGGCAATTAGTTAGTTCATTTGTAGTGCCCTCTAAAACTATAAACAAACTTAACCATGAAAGCTTTATTTATTCTACTATTTAGTATATCACTTTTTAATCAAAGTGTATATTCTTTAACCTCATCAGAATATTATCATAATGCAATTGGAGTTGATGAAGATATCAACGATGATGAAGATCTTAGACCTAAATTACGTTTAGGATTTACCGCACCTAATATGTTGCATAGACAATTGTTGTTAACTGTTGACGAAAATGCTACTGAAGGAATTGATTGGGGTTATGAAGGTGAATATTACGAAACCGATTGGGATGATATGTATTGGTTATTAGAAGGCCAAAAATTCACTATTATTGGAACCAACATAATAGACGAGACTATTGTTCTTCCATTAGGATTTCATACAAATACCAATGGTGACAACATTATAAAATTAGATGGTCTTGAAAATTTCTATGAAGATTTAGGCATTTATATTCACGATAAAGAATTAGATAAATACCATTCGTTAAGAGAAAGGGATTATCATTTTTATGCAGATGCTGGAGCGTATTTAGACCGCTTTGAATTGGTGTTTTCACTTCCTCAACAAGTTTTAAGTGATCCTGAAAACGAGTTTACTACGTTTGATTTTTTCTATTCGAATGCAAATAGAAACATCGTTGTAAAAAACCCTCTTAACAAAAAAATAAATCATATTTCCCTTTATAATATGACAGGGCAAATAGTATACAATATTAATTCAATTAACACATTTGGGGATCAAACACATACTGTACCAAATTTGAGTACCGGAACTTATATTATAGCGCTCAATACCGAGGCTGGTATGATGACTAAAAAAGTATTAATAAAATAAGTTGGTTAGTTTGTTTTGAATTAAAAAGCCATTTTCTGCAAATTAGAAAATGGCTTTTTTCATATCTAAACTTAGTTCTTAAAAGCAGTATTTATTTTCGGCTTTTAGCTTTTCGGCAATTGTGTTGCGCAATTTTACAACGTTAGGATAGTTCGTATATTTTGTGAATCGCTTTAATCCCATAAGCATCATGCGCTGTTCATCGCCTTCTGCAAAAGAAATAATGCCTTCTTTACCATTTTTAATAGTCTCTTCTACCGCATTGTATAAATAAAGTTTGGCCATAGCTATTTGACCTTCTTGTGCATCTTCACCAAAACGCTTCACATTTTTTTCAGTTCTTAATAAAGTAGATTCAGCCATGTAAATTTCTATAAGAATATTTGAAGCTGCCATCAATAATTGTTGATGTTTTTCCAAATCTGGGCCATATTTTTGTACACCTGCTCCAGCCACCATTAAGAATACTTTTTTCATTTTCGCTATCATTTCCTTTTCTTCCGAAAACAATTCGGAATAATCTTGCGTATCAAATGAAGGAATTCCCATTAGTTCATCTTGCACAGCTGTTGCAGGACCTAATAAATCTACGTGACCTTTCATGGCTTTCTTAACTAACATACCTACTGATAACATGCGATTAATCTCGTTGGTCCCTTCGTAAATTCTTGCTATTCTTGCATCTCTCCATGCAGCTTCCATAGGTGTTTCCTTAGAGAAGCCCATGCCACCAAAAATTTGAATGCCTTCATCGGCACAATTTTGGACATCTTCAGATACGGCTACTTTTAAAATTGAGCATTCTATAGCATATTCTTCTACACCTTTAAGCTCTGCTTCTTGATGACTATTACCAGATTCCATGCGAATCTGTATGCGATCTTCAATATTTTTGGCAGCTCTATAACAAGCCGACTCACTAGCATAAGTATTTGTCGCCATCTCAGCCATTTTTGCTTTTATCGCACCAAAATCGGCTAAAGGGGTTTTAAATTGCTTACGTTCTGTGGCATATTGCGTGCCTAGTGTTGTAATTCTACGCTGACTATCTATGCACGCTGCAGCTAATTTAATACGTCCTACGTTTAAGGCATTCATTGCAATTTTGAACCCATTACCGCGTTCAGATAACATATTTTCAACCGGAACCTTTGTGTCGTTAAAAAATACTTGTCGCGTTGATGAGGCGTGTATACCTAGTTTGTCTTCTTCTTCGCCTAATACAATACCATTTTCTGGGTCATTCTCAACAATAAAGCCTGTAATATTTTTGTCATCTTCAATTCTGGCAAATACAATAAACATATTGCAAAATCCAGCATTGGAGATCCACATTTTCTGCCCATTAATTTTGTAATGTTTACCGTCTTCGGTTAATTCAGCAGTTGTCTTTCCAGAATTTGCATCACTACCAGCGCCAGGCTCTGTTAAACAATAGGCTCCAAACCATTCACCTGAAGCTAATTTAGGCACATACTTAAGTTTTTGTTCTTCTGTACCATATAAGGTAATTGGCATGGTACCAATACCTGTATGTGCACCAAAAGCAGTACTGAAAGAGCCTGTTCCGCTCGAAATGTACTCACATACGAGCATGGTTGAAACAAAACCCATTCCTAGTCCGCCATAGGCCTCTGGCACGGCAACGCCCAAGAAGCCAAGTTCTCCTGCTTTGCGCATGCATTCTTCGGTGAACGCATAATCTTTTTTCTCGAAGCGTTCTCGATGTGCGATGATTTCTCGATCATTAAATTCGATCACCGCATCTTTCATCATGTTTTGTTCTTCTGTAAAATCTTCAGGAGTAAAAACATCTTCGCAAAGGGTCTCTTTTACTAAAAATTGTCCGCCTCTTAATAATTCTTTTTCTTGTGTTTCCATAACTATATTGTTTGGGTATTCTTTAATTTAAAAATTCAAATATGCCTGCTGCACCTTGACCAGTACCAACGCACATGGTTACCATGCCATATTTATTCTGCATATTACGCTTGCGCATTTCGTCAAATAGTTGCACACTTAACTTCGCACCTGTACAGCCTAGTGGATGTCCTAAAGCAATTGCACCTCCATTTACGTTAACTATATCTTGATTCAAATTCAATTCACGCATTACGGCCAGCGATTGTGATGCAAAAGCTTCATTAAGTTCAATCAATTCAATATCGTTCTGAGCGAGATTTGCTTGTTTCAATGCTTTTGGAATTGCAGCAACCGGACCAATTCCCATGATTCGCGGTGGTACACCAGCCGCAGAATAACTAACAAGACGCGCTATAGGTTCGAGATTTAGTTCTTTAACCATGTCTTCACTCATCACCATAACAAATGCGGCTCCATCACTGGTTTGAGAGGAGTTTCCCGCCGTTACGCTTCCATATGCGGCAAATACTGGCCTTAACTTTGCTAAAGCCTCTTTGCTCGTTCCTCTACGCGGTCCTTCATCTTTTGTTACTGTAAATTTTCGTGTCGCTTTTTTACCATTATCATCAAGATAATTTTCTTCAACATCTATAGGTACAATTTGTTCTTGAAATCTATCCTCATCTAAAGCTTTCAAGGCTTTCATATGTGAATTATAGGCGAATTCATCTTGATCTTCACGAGATACATTAAATTCTTGTGCTACAGCTTCCGCAGTGTTTCCCATGCCCCAATAGTAGTCTTCATGGCCGCTATTGATTAGGTCGTAATTTAGTTCTGGTTTAAATCCTGTCATAGGTACAGAACTCATGCTCTCAGCACCACCAGCAATTATGCATTCTGCCATGCCAGATTGAATTTTAGCAACTGCCAGCCCAATAGTTTCTAATCCAGAAGAGCAAAATCTATTTACTGTAACACCTGGAACATCTTCTATTTTTAAGCCCATTAGCGAAATTAGCCTTGCCATATTTAAACCTTGAGAACCTTCAGGCATCGCATTGCCAACGATCACATCATCAATGCGTTTTTTATCAAACTCTGGCAAATTTTCCATCAGGTACTCGATGGTTTCAGCAGCCAATTCGTCGGCTCTTTTAAATCTAAAGCCGCCTTTTTTAGATTTACCGACAGCCGTTCTATATCCTTTAACTATATATGCTGTTTTCATACTTAATTTTTAAATTCTTTTGTCGCCTTAAACTTTGTTTTTTTGTGAGATCCGTCTTTAGAATCCAGAAACCAGTATTCATCCAAAACAGACTTATAACCAATTCTTATTCTTACTTTATTCAGATTACTCAAAACAATTCTTGTCTCGTCATTATATGGCAATCCGAATACAAAGCGTTTCTCACCAGACATAAATACTTGATTGCCAACAGTACTATTTCTTAATATATCGTAGCCAAATGTTCTTTTTGGATTTAAAGAATCCATTAATTCCTCCATATTATCCATTGGGGTATTGTTGTAATCTACCTGAACAGATGTAATAATGGCTGGTCCAGTTCCCTTATTTGCAATCTGAACTCCAAAGCCTTCTCCATCATATTGTTCTGTAATGTCAAGATATGGCCAAACCATAGAGGTCTGCTGTGATTTCAAGATGTTCGCTTCATAAATAGAAATGAACATAGCCACCACACTGATAATTAGTGCGAGCGCTGTCCCAATGGTTTGAAATCGTTCTGTATATGCCTTGCTCATTTTATTAATTACGTAAAGGTTTTCCAGTTTTTAACATGTGTTGAATACGTTCCAAAGTTTTACGCTCTGTACACAAACTCAAAAACGCTTCGCGTTCAATATCTAATAGGTATTGTTCTGTAACTAGTGTGGGTTCGGATAAATCTCCGCCAGCCATTACATAGGCTAGTTTGTTAGCAATCTTTTGGTCATGTTCAGAAATATAGTTACTTGCCTCCATAGCATCTGTACCTACCAAGAACATCCCAAGAGCTTGTTTGCCTAATACTTTAACATCTTTTCGCTTCACTGGTTTTGTATACCCTTGATTCGCTAATAATTTGGCATAAGATTTAGCCGTTGCGATTTGACGATCTTTATTGACGACCACAACATCTTTACCTTTTTGAAGAACCCCATAATCAAAAGCTTCATAAGCAGAAGTTGCTACTTTTGCCATACCTATAGTTAAGAAATACTCTTGAAGTACATTTAATTCTACATCTCCTTTTTTAAATGTGTCTGAAGCTCTTAAAGCCATTTCTTTTGATCCACCACCACCAGGTATTACACCAACGCCAAACTCTACCAATCCAATATAGGTTTCGGCAGCTGCTACCACTTTATCGGCATGCATAGAAAGCTCACATCCACCACCAAGTGTCATTCCATGAGGCGCGGCAACGGTTGGAATAGAGGAGTAGCGCATGCGCATCATCGTATCTTGAAAATACTTTATGGCCATATTTAACTCGTCATACTCTTGCTCTACAGCCATCATAAAAATCATGCCTATGTTTGCGCCAACAGAAAAGTTTGCACCTTGATTTCCTATAACTAGTCCTTCAAAATCTTTCTCGGCCAAGTCAACGGCTTTGTTCAATCCAGCCAAAACATCACCACCAATAGTATTCATTTTAGACTGAAACTCACAGTTTAAAATGCCATCACCTAAATCTTCTACAACAACGCCCGAGTTTTTAAATACTTCATTACTCTTTCTTATGTTGTCAAGAATTATGAATGCATCTTGTCCTGGTTTTTTAACTTGTTTTTGAGAGGTAATATCATAGTAGTAGGTAGCGCCATTATCGATGGTGTAAAATGAGTTACTTCCATTAACCATCATTTCATTAACCCATGCCGCTGGTTCAAATCCTTCAGCAGTCATGAGTTCGATACCCTTTTCTAGACCAATAGCATCCCAAATTTGAAAAGGCCCATGTTCCCAACCAAATCCTGCTTTCATAGCATCGTCTATTTTGAAAATTTGGTCAGATATTTCAGGTATTCTGTTAGAAACATACTGAAACATGGCTGCAAAGTTTTTGCGGTAGAACTCGCCTGCTTTATCTTTTCCAGAAACTAGAATTGGGAAACGATCAATAACCTTGTCAACCGATTTAGTCAATTCTAAAGTAGCGAATGAGGCTCTTTTTTTAGAACGATATTCCAGACTATCTAGATCTAATGATAGAATTTCACTTTTGCCACTTTCATTTTTAACTTTCTTGTAAAAACCTTGTCCAGATTTACTCCCTAACCATTTATTTTCCATCATTGAGTTGATGAAATCTGGAATTTTGAATAAACTGTGTGACTCGTCATCAGGACAATTATCGTAAATCCCGTTGGCTACATGTACTAGGGTATCGAGTCCTACAACATCTACTGTTCTAAATGTGGCTGATTTTGGCCGACCTATAACCGGACCAGTGAGTTTATCAACTTCCTCAATAGTCAATCCCATGTCTTTGACAAGATGGAATAGAGATTGAATCCCAAAGATGCCAATTCTATTTCCTATAAACGCAGGTGTGTCTTTAGCAACAACCGATGTTTTACCCAAAAATTGTTCGCCATAATTATTAAGAAAATCAAGGACATCTGTAGATGTCTTTGGGCCAGGAATAATTTCAAAAAGTTTTAAATAGCGTGCGGGATTAAAGAAATGCGTACCACAAAAGTGGTTTTGGAAATCTTCACTTCGTCCTTCACTCATGAATTTGATTGGTATCCCAGACGTGTTTGACGTAATTAAAGTGCCTGGTGTTCTGTGTTTATCCAGATTCTCAAAAACCTGTTTTTTGATATCCAAACGCTCAACTACCACCTCAATAATCCAATCTGCATCGGCAACTTTTGAAATATCATCTTCGAGATTACCAGTTTCAATTCTAGAAGCAAACTTTTGATGATAAATAGGTGATGGTTTAGATTTTAGCGCTGCTTTTAAGGCATCATTTACTAATCGGTTTCTAACTGATTGGTCCTCGAGTGTTAATCCTTTAGCCTTTTCGACTTCATTTAATTCTCTAGGAACAATATCAAGTAAAAGAACTTCGACGCCAATATTGGCAAAATGACATGCGATACCACTACCCATTATACCAGATCCGATAACCGCAACTTTGTTGATTCTACGTTTACCCATTATATTTTAAGCTATTTTCTTTTTGGTTATATATTTTTTTATTTGAAACCATGTCACTAATGACTTCTGCCACTTCATAAAAATGTTTAATCTTCTCTTCAGAAATGTTGTTTCTAATGGTGTCGTTAAAAGTCAATACACGATCTTTTGAGTATTCGCGTTTTTCACGACCAAAATCTGTTAAGTGAATTAAGACACCACGACCATCTTCTGGGTTAGGCCTTCGTTCTATGAGTTTAAGCTCTTCCATACGTTTCAAAATCCTGGAAAGGCTTGTGGCTTCCATACCCATTTTTGGTCCTAATGCTGTTGAAGGGGTTCCATCTATAGGATCAATGCTTAATAAAGTGAAGCCTGTAGCCATCGTACTATCAAATTTGGCGGCTTCTTCATTATACATTTTTTGTACTGCTAACCAAGTGGTTCTCAATACATAATCTATGGTTTTATCTTTCATGTTAAGGAAATGTTCATCAAAGATAAAAAAAAATACTATGCGTGCATAGTAAATTACTAAAAATTATGCATGCATAATATAATGCGTATGTTTTAATTAAATAGAAGTAGGAGGAGCGTACAGCCTAGTTTCTGTATATTCTATCGTAGAGATCTTGATAAATGCCTTTAATAATATCGCGTTTCATTTTCATTGTTGGTGTTAATTGGCCACCTTCAATACTCCAAACATCAGGAGTTAATTCGAAACGTTTGATTTGTTCCCATTTACCAAATTTAGAGTTGCATTTATCAACTTCTTTTTGAATCCGAACTGCTATAATTTCTGAATTGGCAATGGCTACATCTGTAGAATCAATAGCCTTTTCTTTTCGTTCTATCCATTCTCTAATGAAATCGAAGTTTGGCTGAATCAATGCCGCAGGCATTTTTTCACCTTCACCAACTACCATTACTTGTTCAATAAATCGAGATTGTTTTAATTCATTTTCAAGCAATGTTGGAATCACATATTTACCACCCGAGGTTTTGAACATTTCCTTCTTACGTCCGGTAATCTTAAGAAATCCATCTTCATCCAGTTCACCTTTATCTCCTGTATGAAAATAGTCTCCAGTCATGACATTCGCTGTTCGCTCTGGATCTTTAAAGTAACCTTGCATCACGTTAGGGCCTTTAATTAAAATTTCGCCGTCTTCTGCAATTTTTACTTCTACATGATCTATAGGTTTCCCTACAGTGCCAACTTTATACATGTGGTCATCATATTGTCCGACAGATACCACTGGCGACGTTTCTGTTAAACCATAGCCTTCCATAACCTGCATGCCAGCTGCACTAAATATCCTTCCTAAACGTGGTTGAAGAGGTGCACTTCCAGACACCATGGTAGTTAAGCTACCGCCAAGTGCGGCCTGCCATTTACTAAAAATTAATTTTCTGGCAATACTCAATTTAAATTCATACCACCATCCATTTGCTTTGTAGGGTTCCCATTGTTCTCCTAGTTTTACTGCCCAATAAAATAAAGCGCGTTTAATGCCACCTAGATCTTCGGCTTTTACCATTATTTTATCATAAACTTTTTCGAGGAGTCGCGGTACCACACTCATCATATTAGGATGTATTTCTCGAGCATTGTCTCCAATTTTTTCGATGCTTTCGGCAAAGTAAATTGTAGTTCCAGAATATTGATAAATGTAAATAAGCACACGTTCAAAAATATGGCAGATTGGTAAGAAACTCAATGCTTTTGTATCGCCTTCAATTATAGGGCATCGTGGTTGTGCAGCTAAAACATTACTCGTAATATTCTTATGAGTTAGCATAACACCTTTAGGTTTTCCGGTTGTTCCTGAAGTGTAAATAATAGTTGCCAAATCTTGCGGGAGCACATCGTTTTTTCGTGCTTCTACTTCATCTTGATTACCAGTATCAGAGCCCAAATCAAAAAGTTCAGAATAATGTTTACAGCCGCTAATATGATCGAATGAATAAACGTCCTTAAGCTGTGTTTGGCTTTTGACCTTATTTACTTTTTCTAGTACTTCTTCATCTGAAACAAAACAATAAATCGCTTCACTATGATTTAATACGTATTCATAATCTTCTGCAGATATTGTAGGGTATATAGGAATATTGGTAGCCCCTAGTTGAAGCACACCTATATCCATTATACACCACTCAGTTCTGTTGGTAGAAGAAATGACAGCTATTTTATCTCCCTTTTGAACGCCTAATTTTAATAATGCACGACTAACTGCATTGGCTTTATCTAAATAATCCTTAGTTGATGTGGGTGTCCAGACACCATCGTACTTTGTTACTAAAGATTTATCAAGATTAAATGTTTCGAGTTGATAATAAGGGAAATCAAAAAGCCGCTTTATTTCTGTCATTATAGGGAGTAGTTAGATATGCAAAGTATAAAAATTACAGTCTATTTTCAAATTTTGCCAATATGTTGTGTGTTCAACTTATTTACTGCTTTACTATTTTGAAGGCTTGGCTTTCTTCTAGTGTTGTTATTTGAAGAAAATAAATACCCGAACTAAAATTAGAATAGTCTATTAAAACATTGCCGCTGTTTAGGTCACGTTTTAAAAGTAATTGCCCATTTATATCAAATATTGCAACATCAAAATTAGCAAGTGTAGTATTGATGTTTAAAATATCTGTTACAGGATTTGGATAAATTTTCACATTAGTTTTAAGGACATCTGTTACCGATAAATTATCTCTAAGAATATCAATACTCAGATCATCAAAGTAAAAGCCATCTTCATTAACAGCAACATCTGATACGAGTTGGAATCTTATTAAAATCTCTTCTCCAATGTAGTCACTTAAATTAATAGTTTCTAGTACCCAGGAGTTTTGAGTTCCGTCATATAAAGGCTCACCGTTTGCACCTGCATGATTAGAACCACCATCTCTGGTATGATCACCACATTGTGGAATCCATGAGCTCCCATTATTAATAGACACTTCAAATTGTACATAATCAAAACCAGCTTCAATATCCCACTTTGCATAAAAATTCACAGAAGCTGCTATCGCACCTACTAAATCAATAGGGTTACCCAAGGTTATAGTACTATTCTCATTGTCGGAATAATCAGAATTCGGAGAATCTGTAATTGAATTTGATGCCGAAACAAAATCTTCTGACGTTGAATCCCAATCGGCAGTAGTCCAATTTGTAGCGGTATCATCTCCAACTTCGTTAAAAATAGTCGTCGGTAATCCGAAAATACTTGAAACGGTTACACTTTTGTCAAAAGCACCATTATTAATAATAAGTTCAAACTCTATTAAGTCGCCTTCATTTGTATTAGGGTCCAAATTCACTGTAATAATATCGCTTATTTCTTGGCCATACGTTAAGTTAGAATGGTTATTAGGAGAACCAACAGATATAATATTTGAACTCAATGGATTAACACGTATAGTGAAGTTAGCAGGCTCTTCTAAACCTAATCTTTTAATTGAATATGACGCATCAAAAATTGTAGTTTCTATAAACTGTGAAGTTGTGCTATTTAGTGTTGCAAAATTGCTCACCATGTTTGCTGCTGTGAGATTGAAATACATCATATCCTTGCATATGCTTTCAATAGATGATTGCGAAGGCCAGAAGCTTGTGCCAATTTCAGGAGTCATTGCAAATATTTTGTTATGCGTCCCTACAGTACCGTACATAAAATCATCGCTATCGCCAGCATATGGTGAATCTCTTAAAGGATTATAGCCATTTTGAGAAACCAGTTCATCTGTAAATTGTTCGTATAAGTCATCATCTGGCGTAGCCACATCTGCGTAGCCAAAAGGATAAAAAATAACCTGGCCAAATGTGTGGTTGTTAAGCGCCATTACGAAATTGTGTTGTTCTACAAACCATTTCATCGCTTGGTTCTCTACTTCTGAGAATGGGCCAGAACCATGATAGACTTCAGATCCAGTGTTACTCGATGAACCTGGTCCGCCCCATACACCGTTATTGGAATTGCCATTTATATAGTATTCGTAGTTTCTGTTATTATCAACGCCATGAGAATTCTTTCTATTTTTCCGCCAAAATCCACCACCTTGAGGATCTGTTTTTTCATTATACAAGTAACCATCTGGATTAAGCACTGGTACAAAGAATAATTCGGTATTGTTCACAATACTTTGTACTTCAGGATCAGAATCATAATTTTCTAACAAATACCACATATAGAACACGAGTTGTGATAAACTTGCAGGTTCTCTAGCGTGATGAATAGCATTATATAATATTTGAGGTTCTCCTTCTGAGGAGGTATTAGGATTATCACTTATTTTCACCCATTTAATGGTATTACCACCTATTGAAGGCGATGTAGAATTATCTGCTGTGCCTTCAGTAACAAACGGATTGCCATTAGGGCCAATATCTGCAGGTGCTGTAATTAAATTTGGATATAATGTTGCCATATCATCCAATTCTTGTAGCAATTGACTGTAGGTATAAAAGCCTCCAAATTGATTAGCAGGAAACACATTAAAATTTGAAGGCGTTTGATAATCTGTAGAACCATTTAAGCAACTCGCATTTCTTGCTGCACGTTGCGATACGTAGCTTTCATGACTAGGTTTATTCTGGTTTAAGTAAAATGCTTTAACATTTTCAATTTCAATGGTGACTGTACGCCCTAATTGTTTAGCCAATTGCAAATCACTTTCTGAAAAATCGGATTCGAAATACACATTCTTTTTGTGAAAGCCATGGTCAATCTCAATTCCAGCGTTTAAGAGGTCTTGTAATTGTTGACTCGAACTGTAGAAAATCTTGGCTCGATGGTACTTTTCTTGTGTGTTTTGACCAAAGGTGCAATTTAACATCAATAGTAAAATGAGGGCAACTATCTTTTTCATTATGAGTATTTTCCGCTAAGATAAATAATTCTTGGTCTTCTATTAAGTTTGGTCGTTGAACACAAAAAAAGCCTGACGAAATACGCCAGGCTTCTTCAACTTAACCACTTACTTAATTTTTGGTCTCGAGCAGATATTTATTAAACCCTTTACCATTAATTTCGGTGTATTTTGAATCTATATTATTTGACACGGTCATGTTATTGATATTAAATTCGCCTCTAACGTCCATATATTTAATATCTAAGTTGTCCTTAAATGCGGCGTTATTAAATGAAACACCACTTCTAAACTAGGTATACTTAAATACTGCACTTTTATCAAAAGTTGTGTTTGCAAAGCTTACGTTTTCATCAAACTCGGCATACTTGAATGTTGTTCTTTCATCAAATTGTGAACCTTCAAAACTAGCATTGCGTTCAAAATCTGAATATTTAAATAAAGCGTCTTCTTTAAATGAACAATTGGTAAACATAACATCATTCTCGAAATGAGCTATAAAAGTGTATTTGCTTCCAGTACCAATGATATCATCGTCATGAAAGTAGGCATATACATTACCTTCGAAAACACAGTTATTAAAAGAGATTTTACTTTCTATTTGTTGCTCTATAGCGTTCGATCCTCCATTTTTATACCACCTTCTTTTTTTTGGAAGGTTCTCTAATTTTTCATCCATAAAGGTCATGTCTAAATCACCAACTATTGTCGCGTTACTATAAGAAATATCCTTTCCAGCTTTAATGTCGGCCATTATATCGCTAGCATTAATTGTTTGAGCGGAAAGACTAATAGATGTTAGAAAGGCAATTGTGAAAAGTACAAGAACTGATTGTTTTTTGATCAATTGATTAGTTTTCATGTGGTCGTGTGTTTTAGTTTATATTATAATAGACCATTTAGAAAACTTAATGTTACAGTTTCTGGGAAAGTTTTTTCTTTTTTTTTCTGACAAAACTGTAACACATTAGAATATGTGCCATCTGTAATATTGAATAACAAATACATATCATCATGAAAAACCACACGCCAATTGCTATTTTATTTTTTGTATTGCTTACTTCTCTCAATACAATTGCACAAGAAAAATTAATAGAGTTAACAGGTGATTTCAACAAAATCATTGTGAGTCCTCATATTGAAGTAGAATTTGTCGAAGGCCCTGTGGCACAAATTGAAGTTAATGAAATGACAGTTCCTGTTGAGAAGTTCAAATACGAAATTAACAACGGTACACTACAAGTGTATTTGGAAGGTGCAAAGACACTTACAAAGCATAAGAAATATAATCATGACGGTTGGAAAACCAAAGTGCCTATTTATAAAAATACTGTTGCGAAAGTGAAAATCACCTATTCAGATGTAGAAGTTTTTTCACTACGAGGCGAAGAGAAAATTAGCTTTAATAGTCCACTAGAACAGAATAAATGTACTATGCGCATCTATGGCGAATCGGAAGTGTCGGTAAAAGAAGCACAATTAAAAGAATTACGAGTGGTTATTTATGGCGAGAGTCATTTGGTAATAGAATCGGGTAAAATATATAGCCAACGAATTACAGCATATGGTTCTAGCGCTATTCAAAGTTTGAATGTTCAAACAAAACAAGCAAAAGTAACAGCTTTTGGTGAAGGTACGTATCAACTCAACGTTTCCGAACGATTAAAAGTCACCTCTTATGGTGAATCTAATGTTGTTTATAAAGGCAGTCCAGATTTGAAAAAAGGTATTGTAATAGGAGAGTCTATTATAACCAGTGTGACCGAATAAAACTATAGAAATAGTAATACGTAAAAGGCTTTATCTCTAAAGCCTTTTTTTATTGTACTTTATGTTCTAGTATCCAATTTCTGGCATTAACAAACGCTTCAAGCCAGGGCGAAACCTCATCCCTTCTGCCATCTGGATAATGTGCCCAATTCCATTGAAACGTTGACCGCTCTATATGCGGCATAGTTACTAAATGGCGCCCAGTTTTATCACACATCATAGCCACATTATAGTCTGATCCGTTTGGATTATGTGGATAAGCCTCGTATGCATATTTTGCGCAAATATTGTATTGGTCTTCTGGCATTGGTAAGCTGTATTTACCTTCGCCATGCGAAATCCAAACACCTAAAGTGCTACCAGCTAAAGATGACAACATAACCGAATTATTCTTTTGCACTTTTACAGAGGAAAATGCACTTTCGTGTTTAGCAGAATCGTTATAAGTGAGTTTGCCATGAGTTTTGTGTTCTGGATTAACTAGCTCTAATTCCATCCACAATTGGGCACCATTGCAAATGCCTACCGAAAGTGTATCTTCACGATCGAAGAATTTTTTTAATGCTTTTTTGGCTTTTTCATTATGCATAAAAGCGCCAGCCCAACCTTTTGCTGAACCTAAAACATCGGAATTACTAAAACCACCAACAGCACCAATAAATTGAATATCTCCTAAATTTTCGCGACCAGAAATGAGGTCTGTCATATGTACATCCTTTACATCAAATCCTGCCAAATACATGGCGTTTGCCATTTCACGTTCAGAGTTACTTCCTTTTTCTCGTATTATAGCTGCTTTAGGTCTAGAGCCCGAAGCGTCAACATTAGGTAATTTGCCAGTAAAGTGTTGTGGAAATTGGAATTGTATAGGTTGTTTCTTATAGTTATCAAATCGATCTTTAGCTAAGCCTTTGGCCGTTTGTTTTTGGTCCAAGAGAAAAGACGTTTTGTACCACATATCTCGCAAACGCGAAATAGTCATAGTAAAAACATCTTCCTTATTAATAATGCTTAAAATATCATTTTGTGTGACACGACCTATGTGATGAAACTCAATTCCAGCATCTGATAATACTGCTTCTATAGAATCATCTTTGGCTTGAAAAACAATGCCTGCATTTTCAGCAAATAACACCTTGTGTGAATCACTTTCACCAAGCGCCGTAATATCCAATTCGGCACCTACATTAGTATCGGCAAAACACATTTCTAGAAGCGTTGTTATAAGACCACCAGATGCTACGTCATGTCCGGCTACAATTTGTTCATCTCGAATTAGTTGTTGTACAGTATTAAATACTGTTTTTATATATGCCGTATTTCTGATTGTAGGTGTTTCATTACCAATTTTACTGACTATTTGCGCAAAAGAACTTCCACCTAGCTTGAACTCGTCTTGTGATAAATTAATGTAATATAGAGGTCCAGCATTACGATTTAAAACTGGCTCTATAACTTTAGAAATATCATTACAATGTGCTGTTGCTGAAATGATTACGGTTCCTGGTGCGAGTACCTCATCGTCTTTATATTTCTGTTTCATGGATAAGGAATCCTTTCCAGTTGGGACGTTTATTCCAAGATCAATAGCGAATTCCGAAACTGCTTCAACGGCAGCATAAAGTCTAGCATCTTCACCCTCATTTTTGCATGGCCACATCCAATTGGCTGATAGTGATACCGATTGTAAGCCATCTTTTAAAGGTGCCCAAATAATATTTGAAAGCGATTCCGTTATGGCGTTTTTGCTTCCGGCTTTAGGATTTATCAATCCCGAAATAGGTGCATGGCCAATGGAGGTTGCAATGCCTTCTTTGCCTTTAAAATCAAGTGCCATCACGGCGACATTGTTTAACGGTAATTGTAATGGGCCTGCACATTGCTGTTTTGCTACATGACCACCTACGCAGCGATCAACTTTATTGGTTAGCCAGTCCTTACAAGCCACTGCTTCTAATTGTAATAATTGATCCAGATAATCATAAAATTTGTCGGCTTGGTAAGTCACACTATTATACTGTCTATCAATAGTTTGATCAACTAAAACAGTTTTAGGTGAACTGCCAAACATATCTACTAGTGCCAAATCCATTGGTTTGTTTCCTTTGGACAACGATTCGAAAGTAAATCTATGGTCGCCTGTTACTTCGCCTACAGTATACATAGGTGAGCGTTCGCGTTCAGCAATTCTATTTAGTGTATCAATATCTTTATCAGCAACAATGAGCCCCATACGTTCTTGAGATTCATTGCCGATAATTTCCTTATCTGAGAGTGTTGGATCGCCAATTGGCAATTTATCTAAATCAATTTTGCCTCCCGTGTCTTCAACTAATTCTGAAAGACAATTTAAGTGGCCACCTGCACCATGATCGTGAATTGAAACAATAAAATTATCTTGAGATTCTACTAAACCTCTAATTGTATTAGCGGCACGTTTCTGCATTTCTGGATTAGAACGTTGAACCGCATTTAATTCGATACCTGAACCGAACTCACCAGTATCTGCTGATGATACTGCTGCACCGCCCATTCCAATACGGTAATTTTCGCCACCAAGAATTACAATTTTATCGCCTTTTTTAGGCACGTCTTTTTTAGCTTGTTCGGCTTTTCCATAACCTATACCTCCAGCCAGCATAATCACCTTATCAAACCCCAATTTTCTGGAGTCTTCTTCATGCTCAAACGTCAACACTGAACCGGCTATAAGTGGTTGTCCAAATTTATTTCCAAAATCGGAAGCACCGTTTGAAGCTTTAATCAAAATATCCATTGGTGTTTGATAAAGCCATTGGCGTTCAGCCATTGATTTCTCCCATGGTCTTTCGGCTTCTAGCCTTGAATAGGCGGTCATATATACTGCAGTTCCTGCTAATGGAATAGATCCTTTTCCACCTGCTAAGCGATCTCGAATTTCACCTCCCGATCCTGTGGCAGCACCATTAAAGGGTTCGACAGTTGTTGGGAAATTATGGGTTTCTGCCTTTAGGGATATAACCGATTTAAAATCTTCAGTAGCATAGTAATCGGGCACATCTGGTCGCTTTGGGGCAAACTGTTCTACCCTTGGGCCTTCAATAAAAGCGACATTGTCTTTATAAGCCGAAACAATGGTATTAGGATGTTGTTTTGAGGTCTCTTTAATGAGTTTAAAAAGGGAAGTTGGCTTTTCTTCACCATCAATTACAAAAGTGCCATTAAATATTTTATGTCTGCAGTGTTCTGAATTTACCTGAGAGAACCCAAAGACTTCGGAGTCTGTTAGTGGTCTTTCAATGCGCTCACTCACTTGTTCCAGATATTCAATTTCTTCATCGTTTAAAGCCAGGCCTTCTTCTTGATTATAGGCTGAAATATCTTGTATTTCTTTTATGGACTCTGGTTGAATATCGATGGTAAAGGTGTCTTGATTTAATCCTTTAAATCTCTGGGAAATCATGGGATCATAATTTGAAAATTCTTCTGAGACACATTTAAATTCTTCAATTCGAATGATATCAGTAATACCCATATTCTGGGTAATTTCAACAGCATTGGTGCTCCAAGGTGTAACCATGGCAGCACGCGGACCAACAAAAAAAGCATCCAATGATGCTTGTTCTATTTTTGGCTGGTTACCGAAAAGCCATGTTAGTTTTTCGATATCTGCTGACACAAATTCTTTTGTTGCTTGAACAGCATATACTTTGCTGTTTTGGTTTCCGAAGAAATGAATCATTTAAAGGCAATTTTTAAAAGCACAAAGTTAATTTTTTTGATGGTAATATGACCGTATTTTTTGAATAGAAACCATGAGTTATTCACTAAGTAATTCACAACTAAAAATAAGCGTTTAAAATTCGTTTTACAGAAGGGTAGTAGGAGCTGCCAAATAAGTTTAAGTGAACCAATAAATAGTAGAGTTGATAAATTTCTATTCGAGCATCAAAACCTCTAGATTTTGGAAGGATCTCATGATAACTATTATAGAAACTTTCACCAAATCCACCAAAGAGTTTGGTCATGGCAATATCAACTTCATGATGGCCAAAATAAACGGCAGGATCTATAAGATAAGGGTCACCTTGTTGTGAAATTAAGTAATTTCCACGCCATAAATCACCATGCAATACTGTTGGCTTTATATTTTGAAACAAAGGCTCACAAGCCTTGTAAATAGCAGATTCTAATGGGATGTCTTTTGACGACAAAAGCCCTTGAGATTTTGCGAATACCAGCTGAGGTAGAAGACGTTCATTTATATAAAAGTCGATCCAAGTATTATGAAACGTGTTAGATTGTGATAAACTTCCAATATAATTATTGTGTTCGAGACCAAATTGATCTCTACTCAACTGATGTAATTCGGCCAATTGCCTGCCAAATAGTTGCATATCTGAAACTTTAGCAGATATGGCTGTGATAAACTCTAGTAGAATAAAAGACTGCCCTTCAAATTCACCACAATGGTACACTTTTGGTGTTTTAATAACATTACAGTGGGCTATAATCTTAAGGCCATCTGCTTCAGCTTTAAACATTTGTAATGCCTCGGAATTGTTATTGACCTTTAGAAAGTATTGCTGATTAGTTGTTGTTATTACAAAAGCAGTAGAAATATCACCACCCGAAACCGACTTCACTTGAAGAATAGCTTCATCAAGAAAAGACTCTAAATGCGGTTTTAATCGTGCTGTAAGCATGAGCAAAAATTAAAAAGGTCACTTTATGTGACCTTTTCATTTTATTGTTTTATAAGTTTTTTAGTTGTGATCCTATTACCTGAACTTATTTTGACGAGATATACACCCTTATTTAGATTTCCAATAATAACATCATTATCTGTAGGTGTTACACGATGTTGCATGACTAACTTACCTAGTACGTCATAAACAATTACATCGGCATTGGACGTTGTAGAAATATAAAATCTATTGTTTACCACTGGATTAGGATAAATATTAAACTCTGGTTGCGTAGGCACTTCACTTATAGATAGCGCGTTTTGCCAAATATCCTGCACATACTGTGGATTATCTATAAATGGGTTTCTATTGTCTTGATGTGCGAATATCGCATTATTTCTATCCAATTCTTTTTGACTTACAGGATCATTTAAGTGCCAATTGTAGAGCATGTCTAATGCCCATTGTTCGAATACTTTATCGCTTGAACCGTCTAGCATACTATCACCATCCGTATCATTGGCTTCCCAAGATGCAATATCGTCTTGATAGCGTACAGCTATATAAAAAATACCACGAGCTAAATCACCTTTAAATTCGTCTGCAGGTTCAAAAACGTCACCTGTTGGTCCTGTAATTGCACTTGTACCACGCTGAGAACCATTTAAAGAGGTATAATTAGCAGAAGCTACTTCACCAAAGGCCAAATTGCCTCGAATGGCATTAACACGTTTGTCTGAGGGAATAACATGAAATGGATCATTAAATATGGGATGGCCCGAATTATCACCAAACCAACTTCGAGGGAATGAATGTTCACGATTAAATTTATCGCATTCGGTTCCGCCTCCTGTGCCATTATCCTGGTCTACAACGAATGTAAAATCACAGTCACTGTACATATCCCAAACTTTACCGTCTGATCTGACATCTGAAGTTTCATACAACGTCCATAATTGACTATAGGTAACTGATGTATCATGAAACGGCTGACCATTGCCATCATTTGTGGCATCGATAATAGTTTCTAATTGATTTTTGAGTGTATATCCTGAACCTGTTGCAGAATCATAATATCCTGCAGGCGGTTGGGCGAATGCATAAGTGGTGAATAAACTTAATACTAAGTAAAATTGCTTCATTTAATTGTCTTTTCTTTCTAATAATGCCATATAAAATCCGTCAAAACCCGACTTATGTGATAGGATTTTTTTATCCTTTATAAAAGTAAATCTTTTTCCCGATTCAGAATTTAAGAAGGCGTTAATTTGTTTTTGATTTTCAGAAGGTAAAATAGAACAAGTAGCATACACTAGTTTCCCTTCTGGTTTTACCATTTTAGAATAATTTTGCAATAGCTCTTGCTGTGTCTTTTTTATATCACTCACAAATTCAGGGGTTAATTTCCATTTGTCATCAGGGTTTCTCTTCAATACACCAAGGCCAGAGCACGGCGCATCAATTAAAACTCGATCGGCTTTGTCATGCAGTTTTTTAATGGCTTTAGTAGAATCTATTAGACGCGTTTCAATATTGTGAACACCATTACGTCTGGCTCTAATTTTAAGCTTTTTTAGTTTACTTTCATAAATATCCATGGCAATAACCTGTCCTTTATTTTCCATCAATGCCGCAATGTGCAATGCTTTGCCTCCAGCACCTGCACATGCATCTACAACTTTCATGCCTGATTTGACATCTAATAAATCGGCTACTAATTGTGAAGAGGCATCTTGAACTTCAAACCAGCCCTCTTTATAGATGGATGTCATAAATACATTGGCGCGCTCTTTTAGGCGAAGTGCGTTAGGATATCCATTAATCGATTCTGCTTCGATATGTTGCTCTAATAGGGCCGCTTGCAGTTTTTCCTTTGTTGTTTTTAATGTATTAACTCGTAAAATGACATCTGCAGGTTGATTTTGTGCTGTAAGTTCTTTTTCCCAGATGTCATTACCTAGTTCTTTTTGACCTAAATCATCAATCCAATCTGGTATCGATTCTCGATATTTTCTAATTTTTATAAGTTCATCAAATTTACCCTTTATGCGTCTTGTGGGGGTGCTGTTGAAATATTTCCAATCTGGTAGTTTAATACCTTTAAGTGTCGCCCAAACAGCAAATAGTCGCCAAAGGTCTTCCCTTGAGTAAGGTTTCTTTACTTCGGCAATTTCGGCATATAGGCGCTTGTAACGCACAATCTCGTAGCATGTTTCTGCCACAAAACTTCTATCGCGACTTCCCCAACGCTTATCACGTTTTAATAGGGCAGGGATGACCTTGTCGGCATACAAGTTGTCGTTAAAAATTTGATGTAAACCATCGATAGTAGCGAAGCAAAGATTTTTATGTAAACGCATTAGAATGTAATAGCCTGCAAAGGTAATTAAATGAAGGTTATAACCTCATAAAAGGCGGTAATAAAAAAAGAGGCGTTAAGCCTCTTCTTTTAATTTTTATTTCTGCGATTCTGCATTTTTTCCCGTTGTTGTTGTAGAATATTCATCAACTTTCTATTAAAGGCATCTTCAGCAGATTTGAGAGCAATAATTTTTTGAGGAGGA
>CAJHYL010000077.1_pt1 | contig 20956 bp, 18 predicted proteins | sample 9198761 | NCBI WGS metagenome assembly CAJHYL01 (sample SAMEA7708360, study PRJEB35096) | sediment metagenome | biome: marine neritic benthic zone biome [ENVO:01000025]; feature: sediment [ENVO:00002007]; material: shallow marine sediment [ENVO:03000034] sea grass bed [ENVO_01000059] ...
CCTACACAGGCTATAGTAGAACCCTATGTAGTAGACGGAAGTAAATGCATTTCATATTTTACCATTGAATTAAAGGAGAACATACCACATGAGTTAAGTGGCAAATTTGACGATTGGATGTTTGGGTGTGATGTATGTCAAGATGTATGCCCTTGGAATCGATTTTCAAAACCACACAACGAACCTTTATTTAATCCTAAAAAAGAGCTCCTTAGCATGAATAAATCAGAATGGAAAGAACTTACGCAAGAGCTTTTTAACGAGCTCTTTAAAGAGTCGGCAGTAAAGCGTACAAAATATTCGGGATTGAAGCGAAATATCGACTTTTTAAATAGCGAATCCTGATTTCGTATTTTCAATTGAGTTACCCTTGTTTATTTAATAATTTTATTACATTTGGTTGGATTACAAAACGTGCTGAATGATAACGCATATTCAAGGAAGATTGACTGAAAAAAATCCTACTGATGTTGTGATAGATTGTAATGGTGTTGGTTATTTGCTCAATATTTCCTTGCATACATATTCTCAGATTCCGGACCAGGAAAATTTAAAATTGTATACACATTTTCAAGTTAAAGAAGATTCGCATACGCTTTACGGATTTTCTTCACTAGCTGAGCGTGAAATCTTTCGTTTGTTAATCTCTGTAAATGGAATAGGTGCAAGTACTGCACGAACAATGTTGTCGTCACTAACGCCTAACCAAATTAAAGAAGCTATTGCTGGAGGTGATGTGCCTGTCATTCAATCAATAAAAGGCATTGGCTCTAAGACCGCACAACGCGTTATTTTAGATTTGAGAGATAAGATTTTAAAAGTATATGATATTGATGAATCTTCAGCATCTGAAAGCAATACAAATAAAGATGAAGCGTTATCTGCATTAGAGGTTTTAGGATTTTCTAAAAAGCAAAGCGAACGTGTTGTCGATAAAATAATTATGAATCAAGCCAACGCCAATGTTGAAACGATTATTAAAGAGGCCTTGAAAAACCTGTAGAATATTTTGAAGAGAACCAACATTACTTTAACATTTTACCTTCAAAGACTTCTGCTAAGTTGTAGTTTTATACTTCTTGGGTTAACAAGCTATGCTCAAGAAACAGAACAAGATTCTACAAGTACTGGTTTTACGTTTGGGAGCATTACAATGCCCAATCCAAGTAGTATTATTTCCAAATACACTTACGATCCAATTACAGATAGATACATTTATACAGAAAGCATTGGTAGTTTTAATATTAATTATCCAATAATACTTACACCAGCGGAATTTAGGTTGTTGGTTTTACGAGAAAATCTACGAAATTATTATAAGCAAAAAATAGATGCGGCCGATGGGAAAAAGGATGGTTTGGAAGACGAACAGAAAAACCTATTACCAGAGTTTTATATAAACTCAGGATTTTTTGAAACATTGTTTGGTGGTAATACAATTGAAGTGATTCCTCAGGGTACAGTAGAGATGGACCTGGGCGTGTTATTTACCAAACAAGATAACCCATCATTTTCACCCAGAAATAGAAGCAATTTCACCTTTGATTTTGATCAGCGAATTAGCTTAAGTTTATTAGGTAAGGTTGGTACTCGATTACAGGTAACAGCCAACTACGATACACAATCTACTTTTGACTTTCAAAATTTAATTAAACTTGAATATACGCCTACCGAAGACGATATTATTCAAAAGATTGAAGTGGGTAATGTCAGTATGCCACTTAACAGTTCGTTAATCCAAGGCGCACAGAGTTTATTTGGAGTTAAAACAGAATTGCAATTTGGCAAAACTCGTGTTACAGGTATTTTTTCAGAACAACGTTCGCAATCAAATACGGTTGTCGCTCAAGGTGGTGGAACAGTTGAAGAGTTTGAATTCTTTGGCTTGGATTATGATGAAAATCGACACTTTTTCTTGGCCCATTATTTTAGAGACAGGTATGATCAAGCACTGGCACAGTATCCTTTCATTAACTCACAAGTTCAAATTACCAGAATAGAAGTATGGATAACCAACCGAACTAATCAGACCGATAACGTTAGAAACTTAGTGCCATTTCAAGATCTTGGTGAATCTGACAGAATTGGTTTAGATGTTCCTCCTCCTGGTTTTGTAAATGTTGGTCCAGGGGCATTTCCAGATAACGGGAATAACGATTTTGATCCTACAAATATTGGTGGTGCTGGTTCACAACTTACAGATGCTGTTCGTGATATTGCAACCGTTGAAGCAGGTATTTTACCAGTAGCCAATGAAGGGTTTGATTTTGGAAAACTAGAAAATGCTCGAAAATTGGTAGAAGGCGCAGAATTTACTTTAGATACACAATTAGGATATATCTCGCTAAATCAACGTTTACAGAACGATGAAATACTGGCTGTAGCGTTCCAATACACAGTTGGTGATCAAGTATTTCAAGTTGGTGAATTTGCTAATGATGGTGTAGATGCTACCGATGCAACAGATGACGGCAGTGGGAATCAAATCATTAATAACAATAACTTGGTGGTGAAGATGCTCAAGAGTGCTGTTACTAATGTAGATGAGCCTATTTGGGATCTAATGATGAAGAATATTTATGACACTGGGGCATTTCAATTAAGTCAGGAAGATTTTAGATTAAATATATTTTATACAGAAACATCGCCTTTAAACTACATTACACCAGTTGAAGGCACGCCGTTTCCAACGCCTAGTCCAGGTCAAGACGAATTACAGGATACGCCATTATTACGCGTTTTTAATTTTGACCGATTAAATTTTAATAATGACCCGCAGTTTAATGGTGATGGATTTTTTGATTTTGTACCAGGCATAACCGTATTTCAACAATTCGGTAAAATTGTATTTACTAAAGCTGAACCATTTGGAGAGCATTTATTTGAAACATTAAGATTAAGTCCTGCCGAAAATTATGATGGCGATGAGTTGTTAGATTTTAACCCTAACCAGCAGAAATATGTTTATCGGTCATTATATAATTCAACTAAAACAGCTGCATTACAAGACAGCGAAAAAAATAAATTTCAAGTAAAAGGTAGATATAAAACAGATGGCGCGGCTGGTATTCCTATTGGCGCATTTAATGTGCCACGTGGATCGGTTACCGTAACAGCTGGCGGTCGTGTTTTAGTTGAAGGTATTGACTATACCGTAAACTATCAAGTAGGAACAGTGCAAATTCTGGACCCAGCGTTGTTGGCATCGAATACACCAATTCAAATTTCGGTTGAAAATAATGCCATTTTCGGACAGCAAACCAGACGGTTTACAGGCTTGAATATAGAACATCAATTCAATGAAAATTTTGTTTTAGGCGGTACATTCTTAAACCTTAGTGAGCGGCCTATTACCCAAAAAGCCAATTTAGGCACAGAGCCTATCAATAATATTATTTATGGGTTTAATGGAAATTTCTCTACCGAAGTACCATTTTTAACTCGTCTTGCAAATAAGTTACCAAATATAGATACCGATGTGCCATCAAACTTTTCAATAAGAGGAGAGTTTGCACATTTATTGCCAGGCTCGCCTAAAGGCACACGATTAAATGACGAAGCCACATCCTATGTAGATGATTTTGAAGGGACGCAAAACGCCATAGATTTACTATCACCGCAATCTTGGTTTTTATCTAGTAGACCAAGAGACTTAGGTAGAGTATATCCACAAGGTGATGAAGATGATAATGGAATTCAAAACGGATTTGATAGAGCTTTCATGAATTGGTATACAGTAGATCCTATTTTTTATAGTACCCAAAGGCCATCAGGAATTTCAGATGATGATATATCAGATTTGTATACAAGACGTGTGTTCTTTGATGAAATTTTTCCTCAAATTGATATTGTTCAGGGACAAACAACTGTAATTAATCCGCTAGACTTAGTTTACTATCCTACTGAAAGAGGGCCTTACAATATGGATCCCAATGCGACCACTGGTGTATTAAACAATCCATTAAATAGTTGGGCAGGTATTACAAGACAAATAACGTCAACTGATTTTGAACAGGCCAATGTAGAGTATATCGAATTTTGGCTATTAGATCCATTTCTCACCAATACTACAAACCCAGGAGGAAAACTTACTTTAAATCTTGGTAATATCTCTGAGGATATTTTGAAAGATGGAAGAAAGCAATATGAAAATGGTTTACCCGAAAATGGCGATGTAAGTTCGTTGCCTCCAACAGTTTGGGGAACAGTCGTGCCGCAAAGTCAATCCTTAATTTATGCCTTTTCGACATTAGGAGATGAACGCATAAACCAGGATGTAGGTTACGATGGATATGACGATGCAGAAGAAGCTGCTAATTTTTCAGATTTTGCTGGTGTTTCTGACCCAATGAATGATAACTATACCTTCTTCTTAAATACAGAAGGAAGTATTTTTGAACGTTACCGACAGTATAATGGTCCTGAGGGAAATTCACCAGATACCTTTACCGATACCAATAGAGGATCTACAACACAACCTGATGCCGAAGATATCAATAGAGATAATACCATGAATACTATTGATAGTTATTTTGAGTACGAAATTGATGTCACACCTGCAACTTTATCCGATTTGAACAACGAATTAATTGTCGATAGAAAAGAGGAGGACGTCACCTTGCCAAATGGCCAAAGTGCCACTACACGCTGGTATCAGTTTAGAATTCCATTAACCGATTACGATGAGGCAGTTGGAGGTATTACCGATTTCAGATCAGTAAGATTTGCGCGTATGTACCTAACCGAATTTACTCAAAATACAATTTTACGTTTTGCAACTCTTGATCTCGTGAGAAGTGACTGGAGACGTTATTTATTGGCATTAGATGACGAAGCCAATAATGATGGCGATAATACAGATTTTAATGTGGGCATAATCGGTATTCAAGAAAACGATGGTAGTTATGTATCACCGCCTGGCATTGTGAGAGAACAGCTTAATAATAATAACACCATTGTAAGACAAAACGAGCAATCTTTAGTGGTTAATGCTTGTGGTTTGGAACCTGAAGATTCAAGAGCTGTATTTAAAAATATAAATGTAGATATGCGTCAGTTTAACAAACTACGTATGTTCATGCATGCCGAGGCAGGCGATCAACCAGGATTAAGTGATGGTGATGTTGTAGGTTTTATTAGAATGGGTAATGATTTCACTCAAAACTATTATCAAATAGAAGTACCCTTAGTAGCTACAGTAGGAAGTTCTACCGATGAACTGGCAGTCTGGCCGGCAGAAAATGAAATAAACCTCCCAATTGAAGCGCTAGAACAAATAAAATCCATAGGGATCACAACTGGAACATTGGCTAATGAGGATCCAACATTCTACAACATTATAGATGGACTATTAGATGAAAATCCAGTCGCTGAATTTTCGCCACATGTTATTGGCCAACAACGTGTTGCTATTAAAGGTAATCCAAACTTTGGAGATGTAAGAGTACTTATGGTAGGTGTTAAAAACGTACGCCAGGATAATATGGATACCTGTGCCGAAATCTGGTTTAATGAATTGCGCTTGTCTGATATGGATAATGAAGGCGGTTGGGCTGCTATTGTTAGTATGGATTCTAATATCGCCGATTTTATGAATGTTACGGCTACAGGAAGACGTAGTACACATGGCTTTGGAACTATTGAACAAGGTCCAAACCAAAGAAGTCGGGAAGATGTGAAACAATACGATGTTGTGACAAATATAAATCTGGGACAATTACTGCCTAAGAAATGGGGTGTACAAATACCGTTTAATTATGGCCAAAGTGAAGAGTTAATTACACCAGAATACGATCAACAGTATAAAGACGTACGTTTAGAAAATCGATTAAATACAGCACTTTCACCCGCCGAAGAAGATGCTATAAGAGAACAATCTGAAGATTATACTAAACGACAAAGTATCAACTTTATTGGTGTTAGAAAACAACGCTCGGGTGATAAAACACCACGTTTTTACGACATTGAAAATTTCACTTTTAATTACTCCTATAATAAGGTCGAACATCGGGATTTTGAAATTGAAAATTCTTTAGACCAAAACGTAAGAGCAGGCGTTAATTATGCACATAATTTTGACCCCATAAGATGGGAACCATTTAAGAAAAATGATTCGCTCTTCAATGGGAGATATTGGCGTATATTAAAAGATTTTAACCTTAATTTGCTGCCTACAAGCTTTACGGTGAATACCGACTATATCAGGCAATTTAATAGACAGAAGTTTAGAGAAATAGAATTGGGAGGCGATAATATCAGTATTGACGAGCTTTTCCGAAGAAACTATACTTTTGACTTTCAATACACTATCAATTATGACTTGTCTGATGCGTTAAACTTAAATTTTACAGCGGCTAATAATAATATTGTTAGGAATTATTTTGTTGATGACATTTTAAATGGAGAGCAAGATTCTACACTTGATGTTTGGGATGGCTTCTTTGATGTTGGCGACCCTAACAGGCAATATCAGCAACTAGGTATTAATTATGAACTTCCATTAAATAAAATTCCAACCTTCTCCTTTATTAGGGCAACATATGCCTATACTGGAGATTTCCAATGGTTAAAGGGATCAGATTTATTTGGCAACTTAACTTTGGATGGCCAGACCTATAACTTAGGTAACAGCATATCAAACGCAAACACGCATAACTTAAATACATCTTTAGATATGTCGCGCTTATATCGTTATTTGGGCCTTGTAAAACGTACAGGAAGAGCAACAACAGGAAGAGCAGGACGACCAGCACCTACAACTAATCCTAACCAGCAACAACAACCTCAAAAGAAAACGAGTAAAGTCATGAACACTGTAATTGATGCATTAACAATGATCAAACGTGTTCAAATAAACTATTCTGAAAACAACGGAACGTATTTACCTGGATACTTGCCAACCCCAGGTTTCATAGGCACTTTTAAACCTAGCCTAGGATTTACTTTTGGAAGCCAGCGCGATATAAGAAATTTAGCTGCGCGAAACGGATGGCTAACTGTCTTCCAGGATTTTAATCAACAATTCACACAAGTACATAATACCAATTTAGATTATGCCGTGAATGTGGAACCATTTAATGACTTGAAAATTGATTTTATTGGTGGTAGAACATTTTCTGAAAACCTTACCGAAAATTTCAATACAACAGATACAAATGGTGATGGCTTAAGTGATGAATATAATCGCTTGATCACAAATACATTTGGAAACTTTAATATTTCGACCTCGCTAATTAAAACAGCATTTAGTACTAGTGATGAAAGCCAATCAGTAGCATTCGATGACTTTAGAGCTAACCGATTGGTAATTGCCAATAGATTAGCCGAACGTTTTTACGGCTCACCAACTTTCCCTGTGGATGCAGAAGGCTTTCCTGTAGGTTTCGGCAAAACCAATCAGGCTGTATTGTTACCAGCATTCTTATCGGCATATTCTGGAAAAGACCCAAGTAAAATTACCTTAAGAGCATTACGAGATGTTCCAATTCCTAATTGGAATCTTAAGTATACAGGATTTATGAATATGAAATGGTTTAAAAAGCACTTTAATCGATTCTCATTGACACACGGTTATAATTCGGTATATACCATTAACCAATTCAGAACGAATTTAGATTATAATGCCGACGATCCAACCGAATTAGATCAAGGGGGTAATTTCAAAAACGCCGAACTCTTTAGTAATGTAGCATTAACAGAACAGTTCAGTCCGTTAGTTCGCCTGGATATGGAGATGAAAAATTCATTGAAAATTTTAGCCGAAGTAAAAAAGGATAGAACATTAGCTCTGAGCTTTGATAATAATTTGCTTACAGAGATTCAGGGCAATGAGTATATTTTAGGCCTCGGCTACCGCATTAAAGATGTTAAGATTAGATCAAAATTAGCAGGCCCAAGACAAATTATTACGAGTGATCTTAACATGAAAGCCGATATATCTATTAGAGATAATAAAACGATTATAAGATATTTAGATGTTGAAAATAATAATCAAATTACCGCAGGTCAAACGGTTTGGAGTTTGCGCTATTCGGCAGATTATGCATTCAACAGAAACTTAACAGGAATTTTTTATTTTGATTACCAATTCCAAGAGTTTGCTATTTCAACAGCATTCCCACAAACCACAATAAGGTCTGGAATTACATTACGCTATAACTTTGGAAACTAATAACCGATTTAATTATGAATATACCTTCTGAATTAAAATACACTAAAGACCATGAATGGGTCAAAATAGAGGGCGATATGGCGACTATAGGAATTACTGATTTTGCCCAAGGCGAATTAGGTGATATCGTATATGTTGAGGTGGATACAGTAGATGAATCCTTAGACGCCGAGGAAATTTTTGGTACGGTAGAAGCAGTAAAAACTGTATCTGATTTATTTTTGCCAGTATCTGGTGAAATAGTTGAATTTAATGAGAGCTTAGAAGATGATCCTGAAAGCGTGAATAGTGATCCTTATGGTGCAGGATGGATGATTAAAGTTAAAATGTCTGATCTCTCTCAAGTTGATGATTTGCTTTCTGCGGATGATTACAAAGCGCTTATAAGTGCTTAATAAAGTCATGCTTCCTGGGGCGATTGTATATACTATAGCCATAGCAATTTTAAGCCTGATAAGTACAGATAATGTTCCAAAACTAGGTATAGATATTTCTGATAAATTGCTGCATGTGATCGCTTATGCGTTGCTAACGGCGATTTGGTATTTTGGTTTAAAAATTAATAAGATCAATATTGGTAACCTTTTATTGGGTGCAAGCTGTATCATTTATGGTATAATTCTTGAGGTAATACAAGGCAAAGTAAAGACACATCGAACAGCAGACATATATGATGTGTTAGCAAATAGTATTGGTGTTGGTCTTGTTATTATAGTCATTTATTTTTGGCAACGACATCAAGTTAAAAACACTTAAACTTTTGCATTTCTATTAAATAATTGGTTATTTTACCAATCCTGTAACACAGACATATTATGGAACCTAAAAAAAATCCTAAAGCAGACGTAAGTAGAAATGGCTCATTGTATTTTGCCATAGGCTTAGCTTTAATGTTATTTGTCACCTATTCGGCAATAAATTATAAAAGTTACGACAAAGATGCAGTTGACATTGGTCAATTAAATCTAGATGAAGAATTAGATGAGGAAATACCAATTACGGAACAAATTCAAACACCTCCGCCACCTCCACCTCCACCAGCAGCGCCTGAAGTGATTGAGGTTGTAGAAGACGAGGAAGAAATTGAAGAAACAGTAATTGAATCTACTGAAACAGATCAGGAAGAAGAAATAGTAGAGATTGAAGAAGTTGAAGTTGAGGAAGAAGAAGAAGATATTGAAGTACCATTTGCGGTAATTGAAAATGTACCAGTCTTTCCAGGATGCGAATCAGGAAATAATGATGCTAAAAAGGCTTGTATGTCTGATAAGATTTCAAAGTTTATTAATAAAAAGTTTAATACAGACCTAGCCGGGGATTTAGGTTTATCAGGTATGCAACGTATTATCGTGGCATTTAAAATTGATAAAAATGGTAATATAATAAGTGTACGTGCTAGAGCACCACACCCAAAATTAGCTCAAGAAGCAGAACGTGTTGTAAAATTATTACCTAAAATGAAACCAGGTAAACAAAGAGGTAAGGCAGTTATTGTACCTTATTCTTTACCTATTAGATTCCAGGTTTTAGATTAAATAAAAACTATAATAAATTAAAATCCCGATACTTAAGTAGCGGGATTTTTTTTGGTATGTTCTTTGCGATTAATTCATAACATTAACATTATAAATTTAAGAGTTATGAAACATCTTAGTAATTCTCACGAGATCGTTGATCAGAACGATAACACCGTGAAAAAATCGCAAAAACATGAAGTAAATGTACAAAAAAACACTACGCTGTATTTTCAAATAGGGTTGATCTTAGCCTTGTTGGCTACCTATGCCTTGTTTGAAATGGAGTTTGCTAGGTCACCAATTGTAGTGATGCCACCACCTATTGACGATACCGAACAGTTGTTTACTTCAGAAATTGCAATTTATACACCTCCTGAGGTTAAGGAAGTAAAAAAACAAACGCCTACTAAGCAAAAACGAATAATTACAACCCCAATTATTACAGTAACTAATAAAATCACGAAAGTTGAAACACCTTTAATTACAGAACCTTCTTTATCTACACAACCCAACACCAGTATGTCGTTGCCTAACGAGACAAAGCCTAAAGGCCCAATGAGTATGATAGGTGTCGAGAAATTACCAATATTCCCAGGATGTGAAGGACTAACCGGGCGTCAAGCGCAGATGGATTGTCTGAATAACAAAATCGAAAAGCTAATTGGGCGCAAATTTAATGCTGATGTAACTGAAGGACTTGGGTTAAGCGGCATAAATAGAATTTTCGTAAGATTTACTATTGATGAAAATGGTTATGTAACCGATATTCAAACGCAAGGGCCACATTATAAACTTGAAAAAGAAGCATTGCGCGTAATAAACAAAATACCACAAATGACACCTGGAAAACAAAACAACAAAGCAGTATCGGTTGTTTATAATTTGCCCATTACTTTAAAAATAGAATAACAGACAACTATTATCTATTAAAACCGTTAGCATATATTGTTGGCGGTTTTTTTAGTCTTAGTATAAAAATAGTATCTTTCAGTCCAAATATTTGAGTGATATACTCATGAAGAAAATAGTCCTACTTGTTTTTGCTCTTTCTCTGTTTGTTGGCCATACTCAAAACGAAGCCAATTACGAAAAACCTCCTGTATTTCCTGAATGCCAAGAGTTGACTATAGACCAATTAAAACGGTGTTTTTTTAACCAACTCTCGCAGCATATTTATAGCAACTTTAAAGTCCCTGAAATAGTTCAAGAAGAAAACTATAAGGGCAACGTAGTGGTATTATTTGAAGTAGATGCCGAAGGAAATTTTGTTGTACTATATGCTGATGCTATTTACGATGAACTTAAAACAGCAGCGCAATTAGTTTTTGCTGAATTGCCAAAGATTCAACCAGCAACATACAATGGTAATCCAACCTTTAAACAGTATTCTTACGAGATTGCCATTCCATTAACCAATCCATCAGAACAACAACTTGAAGTAAACGAAATAGAAAACATAAACCAAATCGAACCTTCCAAAACGGAGTATGATAGTATTAACAAATCTTTAGAACCATACACTAATAAAGAGTTTCAAAGCCAGCTTAATATTCCTTTTACACATCAGTATTATGCGCGTTTCGATAGAAGTATGAATTTAGTTGGAACGAATTCTCATACAGCTTCTAAACCTTATACTTATGCTACTGTTAAACCTTATCATGACCTTGAGAATGATCAGGAAAAACTAAATATTGAAGCGGATAGCTGGTGGAAACGAAAACTATTTAATGAACGCCTAGTCCAGATTCAGAGTAAAAATTATTGGTTTACAATTGATCCAATTTTTGATTTGCAGGTGGGAAAAGATTCAGAAGGTGATTTCAGTTCTACGTATAACAATACAAGAGGGATATATGTGCAAGGCGGACTGGGTAATAAGTTTAGTTTTTCAGCCTCTGTGTATGAAAGCCAAGGTCGATTTGCCCAATATTACAATCAATTTGCTGAGAGTTTAGGAAAACCAAATTCTGAAACCGAAGTGGCTGTAATACCTGGTAGAGGTATAGCAAAACGTTTTAAAAGTGATTCCTATGATTATCCTGTAGCCGAAGCCTATTTGTCTTATGCGCCAGTTGATTTTTTGAATATCCAATTTGGGCATGGCAAAAACTTTATTGGTGATGGTTACCGTTCATTGTTGTTGGCAGATGCCTCCAGCCCTTCACCTTTTCTTAAACTCAACACTAAATTCTGGAAAATTCAATATACCAATACATGGCTATGGCTAAGAGATATTAGACCAGAAGTAGAAGAAGATGGCGCCTTTCTTACAAAATATATGGCGAATCATTATTTGAGTTGGAACGTATCGAAAAGATTAAATATTGGATTATTTGAGTCTGTGATGTGGATAAATTCTAACGACAGAGGCTTTGACATTAATTACCTCAATCCCATAATTTTTTATAGAGCAATTGAGTTTGAAACAGGACAAGATGCTGGAAATGCCATTGTAGGAGCTACTGCTAAATATAAAGTAAATGATAATGTTAATGTATACAGCCAATTTATATTAGATGAATTTTCACTAGGCGATATTAAAGCAGGAGAGAAGAGCTGGAAAAATAAATTTGGATATCAACTTGGCGCTAAGTTTTATGAACCCTTTAAAGTTGAAAACTTATTAGTTCAAATAGAATACAATCGGGTAAGGCCTTATACGTATTCTCATAATAGTATCGTTTTGAATTATGGACATAATAACCAGTCTATGGCCCACCTTTGGGGTGCAAACTTTAGTGAAGCTATTGTAATTGGTCGTTATAATTTTAAACGTTGGTTTGCCGACGCAAAGTTTATTTTTGGCAAAAGGGGGTTTGATTTTAATAACCAAGATGATAGTTTTGCTTATGGCGGTGATATTTATACGTCGGAAGTGTCTCGGCCAGCAGATACTGGCATTACAGTGGCTCAAGGCAATACCACTAATGTATTTCATGCCGAGTTACAAGGCGGCTATTTGGTGAACCCTAAAACTAACCTCAAATTATTCGGTTATTTGAGTTTCCGAAATTTTAATCCGGACGCACAAACGGCAGAAACAATAAAAGACAATACAACCTGGTTTACAATTGGCTTGAGAACAGACTTGTTTAATTGGTATTTTGATTTTTAAAAAACCTCATATGAAAACCGTAACCTACATTTTAATTATTCTTTTCACACTTAACCTAACTATCGCACAGAAAAAGACGATAGAATTTTCAACCGTAAAAACAGAGGGCATACTTTCTATTTATGGTGCTAATAATGTAAATGAAGATCTTGAAATTACCCTAAGCATAAACAATATTAAAATGTTAAAAGGGTATACAGGGCCCATTACCAAATTAGTTAAAGCAAATTCTAAAACCTTATTTATTGAGTTAAGCTATACGTATGATATTTATAATTATGAGTTATCATATACCTATAAAAAACCTCAAACTGAAGTTCAGAAGGCCATAAGTAATTTCGATAAAGAAGCGCATATTCTTAAAGATCATTCTAAAATAAATGAAGGCATTGTGGTGTTTACGGATGATGGCTGTGGTATGTGTAGGATGGTCACCAATTATTTAGTAGGTAATAAGATAGATTTTAAAATTATCGATCTGGCCAGCAATAAAGAGAATCAAAAATTAATGTGGAAAACCATTAAAGAAAAAGGTGCCAGCATGAAAGTGAAATTACCTGTAGTTGTGGTTAATGGCGAAATCTCACATAGCCATACAGATATTAAAGCATTTCTTGAGAGCTTAGAATAAATTAGTTTTTCAAGCTTTTGTAAATAATGCGTTTAATTCGCTCTGAACTAATAAAGTAATTACCAAATCCCAAATCATCATATTTTTTCAAGAGGTTAGTATTATTAGCCACTTCATCTTCAGACTTACCTTTATCTACTTCATTTTTGACGAGGGATCTAATTTCTGATAACATCACCAAATAATCGGCATACTCTTGTTTGTTGCTCACTGCACCATGTCCTGGAATAATTTTGGTCTCATCATCAATAATCTCAAGTACATTTTTAAATACATTAATATAGCCATCAATACTACCACCAGAGTTTAAATCGATGTAGGGATATCTACTGTTAAAATAGGTGTCTCCTGTATGCAATACATTGCTCTTGCTAAAATAGAGTAAGGCATCACCATCGGTATGCGCATGTGCCATATGAAATACCTTCACCTTTTCGCCATTGATATGGATATTCATTTTATCATTAAACGTAATAACAGGCAGTGCTTCCTTTAATCTTTTAGAGCCATCTCTTTTCGGGGTTTCTTCTAATCGCTTGCGTACATTATCATGTGCTAAAATCGTAGCCCCTTCCTTAGTCATATTGACATTGCCACCAGTATGATCTCCATGCCAATGTGTGTTCACTAAAAATTTGACAGGTTGGTCACTAATTTTTCTAATGGCATCTAAAATTTTTGGTGTTAAACGTGCAAATTGATCGTCTATTATAAAAATGCCATCTTCACCTACAGACACACCTATATTGCCGCCTTGACCCACCAGCATAAAGACGTTATCAGACAATTTTGTAGTTACAATGGTAACTTCTTTATTTTGAGAAAAGTTAATGTATGGGGTTAAAATAAATACCAGTAAAAGTGATAATTTGAAAATTTTCATAGAGAACTAAATTAGTAGTACTAAAGTTAAACATTTAATTATAGTTGAACTTCTAATTTCCTATTGTTTTCCATTGCTCAAAAGCTTTTTTCAGAGTATCTTTGCACACGCAAAGCACAGGGTAGACACCATAGATGACCACTACTGCAAAAACTACATTTTCCATTTCTGATTTAGCTCTGGATTTTAAGGCCATTACCAAAATGGGATTGTCCATTAGTGTTGTATTCTCGGCTGTAGCGGGATATTTGTTAGGGGCTGACACTGTAAATGCCACTACCTTGATCTTATTAATATTAGGTGGCTATGCTATGGTAGGCGCGTCTAATGTATTTAATCAAATCATAGAACGGGACTATGATGCGCTTATGGAGCGCACCAAAAACCGCCCAATTCCTTCTGGTCGCGTATCAATTAGAAACGCCTTTATATTAGGCTGTTTTTTAACCCTTGTTGGCATAGTAACCTTGTATATCATCAACCCTAAAACTGCTATGTTTGGGGCCATTTCAATTTTTATTTACACTAGTGTCTACACACCCTTAAAAACTAAAACGCCCTTATCAGTATTTTTTGGCGCTATACCTGGCGCAATTCCATTTATGTTGGGTTGGGTAGCCGCAACAAATGATTTTGATATTGAGCCAGGAACGTTATTTATGATTCAGTTTTTTTGGCAATTCCCACATTTCTGGGCTATAGGGTGGTTTTTACACGATGATTACCAAAAAGCAGGGTTTAATATGTTACCAACAGGCAAGCGTGACAAAGGCACAGCCATGCAGATTATTTTATACACTGTATGGACCATTATTGCCTCGTTATTGCCAGTTTTTGGGTTCACAGGTAAGTTACATTTAAGTATAGTGGGCGCAATTTGTGTGTTCTTTGCCGGACTTCTAATGTTGTACTTTGCGTTTAGATTGTTCAAATTAAGCACTGAAAAAGCCGCTAGACAATTAATGTTGGCAAGCGTGTCATACCTTACATTAATGCAGATTATTTATGTTTTAGATATGTTTTTACGATAGATGGATTTAACTCAGGGAACAGAATTACAGAAAAGAAGACGTGCTAAGAAAATGATGCTATGGTTCGGTATCATTTCATTGATTATGACATTTGCCGGATTGACTAGCGCGTTTATTGTAAGTAGCACAAGAATAGATTGGTTAAAAGACTTTCAATTACCACAGGCATTCACCTATAGTACTGTAATAATTGTGTTAAGTAGTCTTACAATGCTATTTGCTCACCGATTTTTAAAGTTAAATAATAGAAAAGCAACCACCATCTTTTTGTTACTCACATTTGCGTTAGGCATTGCATTTGTGATGTTTCAAGTAGAGGGCTATAATCAAATAATAGCATCAGGATATCATTTTACAGGGCCAACCAGTAATGTAACCATGTCGTTTATTTATGTTATTTCTGCACTACATATAGCACATGTTGTTGCAGGGTTAATTAGCCTAGTGGTAGTAATTTATAATCATTTTAAAGAGAAGTATAATGCTAAGGAAAAGCTTGGTTTTGAACTCGCTTCGACCTTCTGGCATTTCGTAGATATATTATGGTTATATCTGTTTTTCTTTTTCTATTTCTTTAAATGAATTAAATGATTATTTTTGTGCAACTTTATAAACACAATTCTCTATGGATTCTACTGTAGTACCTACAGGAACAGAAGGCAAAACTTGGGGAGGCGGCAACAGACCATTAAATGCCAGTTATGGTAAGATGATGATGTGGTTTTTTATTGTTTCTGATGCCTTAACATTTTCAGGATTTTTAGCAGCTTACGGATTTTCAAGATTCAAATTTATAGGTGAATGGCCAATTGCGGACGAAGTATTTACGCATATTCCGTTTACACATGATCCTTATCCAATGATCTATGTGGCCTTCATGACTTTTATCCTTATTATGTCATCGGTAACGATGGTGTTAGCAGTGGATGCTGGCCATAATATGAATAAGAAAAAAGTAATTTTCTATATGTTTTGGACCATCGTTGGTGGTTTGATATTTGTTGGGTCACAAGCTTGGGAATGGGCAACATTTATTAAAGGCGATTACGGTGCTGTACAAACCAAAGGGGGCAATATATTACAGTTTGGCGAGTATGTAGAAGAAGAAGGTGTGGCAAAATTCAAGCGTGTTGCTGTGGGTGATTTTGCAGTTGCTGAAGCCAAAGATCGAACTTACCAAGAAGAAGGTGAAGGAATTTGGTTTATGCAAGACGAAACCTTACCATCTTTTACAATGAGTGAGGTTATCAAGGGCTTAGAAGAGCATCCAGAAGTACTAGTACGCACACAGCAATTAACTGAAGCAGGTGAGAAAACAATACTTTCAAGAGAAGAATCTCTGAGGCAATTAAAAGAGAATGGGAAAATAGTTGTTGAAGGTGCTAACTTAAAAGTTAATGAATACGGTTCGCCATTGTTTGCAGACTTCTTTTTCTTTATTACAGGATTCCATGGTTTTCACGTATTCTCTGGAGTTATTATTAATATCATCATTTTCTTTAATGTAATATTAGGTACTTACGAACGTAGAAAAAGCTACGAAATGGTAGAGAAGGTTGGGTTGTATTGGCACTTTGTAGATTTGGTTTGGGTATTCGTATTTACATTTTTCTATCTTGTTTAAAAAAACAAAAGCATTAAAATGGCAGCACACGCACATAAATTAGAAATATTTAGAGGGCTTTGGAAATTTAAAAGCAATACTCAAAAAATCTGGGGCGTACTTTTGGTACTTACTATTGTTACCACAGTAGAAGTCGCTTTAGGTATTTATAAACCAGAAACGTTGAAAGCACCGTTTCTTGGAATGAAACTATTGAATTGGATATTTATTATTCTTACAATTGTTAAAGCTTATTATATTACCTGGGACTTCATGCATATGAGGGACGAAACCAAATGGTTGAGACGCATGGTAGTTTGGACAGCTGTTTTTCTAATTTGTTATCTTATTTTTATTTTACTCCAAGAAGGAGGTTATATAGAAGGCGTATACTCTACTGGTCATGTAACTAGAAACTTTTAAGTACACGTTAAATAGTATATAAAAGGCGGTTATTACGACCGTCTTTTTTAATTTTGCAAAATGCAATTTATTAAGTATAAGAAGCCAATAACATTAAGCATTTTATTTTTTATGCCAGTGGCTTTTTTGTTGTTTTTGTACCCATCTACACACAATTATGAACCACTCGAAGTGATTAATGAAGACGTTTTAGAAATAAGTGATGATAGCCTTAAACTTGAGGGGCATATTACAATCTTAGCTTTCTATGGCAATAAACCATTAGAAAACGTTATTGCCGCTGCTAATTTGAAAGAGTTAATCTATGACAAGTTTAGAGGTTTTAAAAAGTTTCAGGTGGTGGTGGTATCACCCTTAGAATCTCAGGTAGAGAATAACAAACTACGTCAAGAAATTAGCAGCTATGAGGAGCTCAAATTCTGGCACTATACCTATCAATCACCAGAAGCTATTAATGCCCTTTATTCAAGTCTAAAAGTAGAGGTTTCATTAGATGAAAATTTCGCAACGCAGCACGTATTTATCGTAGATAAAGAACGCAACCAAAGAGGACGCTTGGATGATAGAGAAGAAAGAGAAATAAAAAAAAACACAGAGGTTTACGGCTTGAATTCTTATGATTGCATTGAAGTAAAAGAACTTAAAGACAAACTCGGTGAAGATTTGCGAATTCTCTTTACAGAATATCGACAAAAACGAAAAGGAAATTTTAACTCAGACACAAGACGTGCTAAAGACTTAACTGGAGATGAAAAAGAATAATTACTCCTACATTGGTGTTGCCTTAATTATTTTAGTGTTTGGTATCATTTTTATACCAAAAATCATAGATCGTATTTCTAATAATGACGTCACACGAAGCGAAAGTCGCAGTCTAAATGTGACAACTAAGTCTAATGAAACTACCGAAACGCTGGCCTATTTAGAAATTAACGGCGAACGTAAGAAGGTCATACCATTTAGCTTTACAAATCAAGATGGCACACTAATAACGAATAAAGACTATGAAGGAAAGGTTTATTTAGTAGAGTTCTTTTTTACTACCTGTCCTACCATTTGCCCAAGAATGAGTCGTAATCTTGTTGATATCCAAGATGAATTACAAGAGTTTGAAAATTTTGGAATTGCATCGTTTACTATTAATCCAGATAATGATACGCCAGAAGTATTAAAAGCGTATGCAAAAAAATATGGTGTAAATAATCCTAACTGGCACTTCCTTACAGGGGAACAAGATGCCATTTATGATTTAGCCAACACAGGATTTAATCTCTACACCGCACAAATTCCAGATGCACCTGGAGGTTTTGAACATTCGGGGAATTTCGCACTTATAGATCAAAATGGATACATAAGATCACGGCGTGATGCTTTTGGAAATCCTAAGATTTATTATAAAGGTATTGTGAGTCAAGAAGAAGCGTATGATGAAGATGGTGAACAAGAAGAAATTACAATGCTTATTGAAGATATTAAAACCCTTTTACTAGAGCATGAGTAAAACCATTAAGACATACAACAGGTGGATCGTTATTTTATCTATAGCAATTCCATTAGTGGTCGCTGCTTTGTTTGCTGTTAAATTGCCTAATGTAGAGCCATTAACTTTTCTCCCACCAATTTATGCTACCATTAACGCATGTACGGCCGTAATTTTAGTTATTGCCTTCGTAGCCATAAAAAATAAAAAGGTACGACTTCATAAAAACCTTATGCAATTCGCTATTGTACTTTCTGCCCTTTTTCTGGTGATGTATGTAGCATATCACATGACCAGTGAGTCGACAAAATTTGGGGGAGAAGGAACTATAAGATACGTTTACTTCTTCATCCTTATAACACATATATTACTGTCAATTGTTATCATTCCTTTCGTCTTGATTACTTATGTGAGAGCAATAACTAATGATATTGAGCGTCATAAAAAAATTGCTAAGATTACATTTCCTTTATGGCTTTATGTGGCTGTCTCTGGTGTTTTGGTTTATATTCTTATTTCACCATATTATTGAACCGATGAAGAAAACTGCCGTCTTAGTAGTGTTACTTTTTTTAATCGCTGGATATGTAGATGCACAATGCGCTATGTGTAGAGCAGTTTTGGAAAGTGAAGAAGGACAAAATGCTGCTAAAGGTATTAATGATGGTATTGTTTATTTAATGGTGATTCCATATTTGCTAATTGGAGGTATTGGCTATTATCTATATCGAAAATATAAGCTAAATCTATAGTTTTTTAACATTTTATTAAATACTATGATGTAACAAAAACTGACCTTTGCAGTCTAATAGGTATCTTTAAGAGAACCAACTACTAAAACACTAACTATGCTGAGAATTAAAGATCTTCATAAATCCTATCCAATAGGAGATTCAAGCTTGCATGTTTTAAAAGGAATTAATCTAGAAGTCAATGATGGCGAAATGGTAGCTATTATGGGTTCTTCGGGTTCTGGAAAATCAACATTGCTTAATATAATAGGAATGTTAGATGAGCATGACGAAGGTGATTATATTCTTGATGGCGTTGAAATCAAAAACCTTACCGAAAAAAAAGCAGCAGTCTATAGAAATAAATTTTTGGGTTTCATCTTTCAGTCCTTCAACTTAATAAATTATAAGAATGCCCTCGAAAATGTAGCATTACCATTATATTACCAAGGCTTGAGAAGAAAAGCCAGACAAGAAAAAGCAAAATTTCATTTGGAGAAAGTAGGCTTACTAGATTGGGCAACCCATTTACCAAATGAACTTTCGGGTGGTCAGAAGCAACGTGTAGCAATTGCTCGAGCATTAGCGGCAAATCCAAAGTTATTATTAGCCGATGAACCTACAGGCGCATTAGACACAACCACATCTTACGAGATTATGGAATTCATTCAGCAATTGAATGATGAAGGCAAAACCATATTAATCGTTACACACGAAGAAGATATTGCACAAATGTGTAAACGCATTGTGAGATTACGAGATGGTATCATAATGGAAGATACTGTAGTAGAACAAGTTAGAGCGGAAAAAGTACCAGAGAATGTTTGATTTAGATACTTGGCGGGAAATATTTCAGAGCATGAACAAAAATAAGCTCAGAACTGTTCTATCTGGGTTTACTGTGGCATTTGCTGTACTTCTATTTACCGTTTTATTCGGCATATTTGGAGGCTTAAGCAATACCTTTGAAGACAGCTTTAAAGACGATGCCGAAAACTCTATTTTTATTCGTTCGGGAAGAACAACTAAACCGTATAAAGGCCTTCAAGCTGGTCGACGTGTCCAATTTAAAAATAAAGATTACGATCATGTAAGGATGGACTATGACAATAGCATACAATATTCAACGTCTCGATTATTTAAAAATGTTGAAGCGTCCTTCAGAGGTGAAAAAAACAATTATACGTTACTGGCTGTAAATCCAGATCATCAGTATTTAGAAAAGACCCTTATTAAAGAAGGTAGATTTATCAATCAAAATGATATAAATAATAATACTAAAGTTGTTGTTATTGGCAGATTGGTTGAAGAAGATCTATTTGTAAAAACTACCGCGATAGGTAAATACATTAATCTTAGTGGTATACAA
>CAJHYL010000372.1_pt1 | contig 20704 bp, 16 predicted proteins | sample 9198761 | NCBI WGS metagenome assembly CAJHYL01 (sample SAMEA7708360, study PRJEB35096) | sediment metagenome | biome: marine neritic benthic zone biome [ENVO:01000025]; feature: sediment [ENVO:00002007]; material: shallow marine sediment [ENVO:03000034] sea grass bed [ENVO_01000059] ...
TAGACGCGTTCAAAAAGCAGAAGCTGCCGCATTTTTTTAAGTCCGTCGCAATATTATTTGCGTCCTTATTTCTAGCCATTGGCCTAAACGCAACAGGCATTATGGCCACACAAGAATACGTTAAAGAAAGTACTCGAAGTGCTAGCGAGCTAACAATAGATGCTAATGGTATACCAAAAGAGCCATCTAGCGGCTTAGATCGTGAGTATATTACTGAATATAGTTATGGCCTTGCAGAATCATTTAATTTGTTTATTCCCAAATTTATGGGAGGCGGAAATCCTGATGGATTTGACAAAGACTCAAATACATATGAGGCCTTTAGGGCATTAGGCGCTACGCCTGTTCAAGCTTTAGAAGAGGCAAGACGTGCACCATCGTATTGGGGTGACCAACCCATAGTTGAAGCACCTGCGTATATAGGAGCCGTAGTCATTTTTCTTTTTATACTGTCTTTGTTTTTAGTTAAAGGCCGCCTAAAATGGTGGTTGCTAACTGGCGTCTTACTATCACTTATGCTGTCTTGGGGAAAGAATTTTGCTTTCTTAACAGATCTATTTATAGATTATTTTCCATTGTATAATAAATTTCGAGCAGTTAGCTCCATACAAGTCATTTTAGAGCTTTGTATTCCTGTTTTAGCCGTTTTTGGTATGTACAGAATGCTTAACGATTTTGAGCAAAATGAAGATAAGTTTAAGGCTTTAAAAATCACCACCTTAATTACGGCAGGATTGGCCCTTATTTTCTTGTTGTTTAAAGGGTCGCTCTTTGATTTTGTTGGGCAATACGATGGTGCATTCGAGCAGGCTTATGGTCCTGCTGTTGTAGAGGCTATTCAATCTGATAGGATAGCGGTTTTTAATTCTGATACCTTAAGAAGTTTAATATTTGTTTTGTTGGCAGCTGCTGCCCTCTGGTTCTTCTTAAAGAAGAAACTTTCAGAAACGGGCGTTATCATTGCCATGGCCTTATTAATAATTGTGGATTTAGTGTTAGTAGATTGGCGTTATGTTAATAATGACGATTTTGTTCCGGCATCGCTGATGCAAAGTCCTTATCAAGCGAATGCTGCCGATAAAGAAATACTAAAGGACACGACTCATTATCGTGTTTTAGATGTAGCCGATGGGTTGACCAAGGCCAATTTCTTTCACAATTCACTAAGTGGATATCATGCGGCTAAAATGAGGCGTTACAATGAATTATTTGATTTTCACATTGCAAAAAACAATCTTGGGGTGTTGAATATGTTGAATACCAAATATATCATTAGCCAAGGAGAGAATGGTGAAGTCTTTCCATTTCAGAATCCTGAAGCCAATGGTAATGCTTGGTTTATTGAACGCACTATTAAGGCTTATACTGCCGATGAGGAAATAAGACAGTTAGATAGTCTCAATACTAAATATGAAATGGTTTACCTATCCGACAGTTCTTCGGAAGTAAGTATTCAAGATAGCTATATTTTAGATTCTTTAAGCACTATTACCCTAATGGAGGAGCAACCAAATTATCTAAAATACCAAAGTAATAATTCGAATAAAGGTTATGCTGTATTTTCTGAGATTTACTACGGTGCTGGTTGGCAAGCCTATATAGACGGAGAGGAAGTTGATCATATGCCTGTAAATTATGTGTTACGTGGTTTACCATTACCATCTGGCAATCATACGGTAGAATTTAAATTTGAACCAGATGTTGTTAAAAAAGGTAGTACTATCTCATTAGGAAGCTCTATTGTATTAATGCTACTTGTTATGGGTGGATTAATTTGGGAATTTAAAAAAAAAAAAAAAAAGCCTTAATCATAACCTATTATTGGCCACCAGCAGGTGGTCCAGGTGTCCAACGATGGCTAAAATTTGTGAAATACCTGCCAGAATTTGATATAGAGCCTGTTGTTTATATCCCTGAAAACCCTAATTATCCCATCTTAGATGAGTCTCTCTTAAAGGAGGTTCCAGATGGTCTTGAAATTATTAAACATCCCATAAACGAGCCTTATAAGGCCGCACGTTATGTGTCTAAAGGAAAGACCGAAAATTTGAGTAAAGGGGTGATTAAAGGAGAACAACGTCAATCAATAAAAGAGTGGCTATTGTTATTCATTAGAGGAAACTTTTTTATCCCAGATGCCCGAAAGAACTGGGTAAAACCTTCAGTAGAATTTTTATCAAATTATCTTAATGAACAACGTATAGAACATGTAATAACCACAGGGCCTCCACACAGCTTGCATTTAATAGGCCTGCAATTAAAACAACAACTTAACATCAACTGGATAGCCGATTTTAGAGATCCATGGACTACTATAGGCTATCATAAAAAACTGAAGTTATTACCCTTTGCTAAACTCAAACATAAGACCTTAGAAAAGAGGGTGCTTAAAAACGCAGATCATGTAGTAGTGACTAGTTTTATTACAAAAGAAGAGTTTGAAGACATTACCTCTCAGCCTGTTACTGTGATTACCAATGGTTATGACGTTGAACAAGTTGCTCCGGTTGAACTAGACACTAAATTTTCAGTTTCTCATATAGGCTCCCTGTTGTCTGATAGAAACCCAGAAATACTATGGAAGGCATTAAACGAACTTCTTATTGGCAATCAAGTATTTCAGGCTAATTTTCAATTAAATTTGGTAGGTACAGTAAGTGATGAAGTGCTTACGAGTTTAGAACATAATAATCTATCGCAATACATTAATTTAAAGGGTTATGTATCTCATGCCGAAGCTATAACATATCAACGTAAATCGCAGGTTGTACTATTAATAGAGATTGATTCTCCAGACACCAGAAGTATTATTCCGGGTAAATTATTTGAATATATGAGTTCTAATCGACCAATATTAGCTATTGGTCCAGAAAACTCGGATGTTGAGCATTTAATTGGATCGACTAACACGGGTGTATACCATACGTACAACGACAAAAGGGCACTAAAAGCGAGTCTTGAACAATTATTTGAAGCCTATCAAGCACAAAACTTAAAAAGCAATGCCATTGGATTAGAGCAATATAGTAGGAAATCATTAACTAAAACATTGGCCAATTTAATTAAAAGTATATAATGGGAATTGTTCAAAAACAATCGTTTGCCAATACCATTACAACCTATATAGGTTTTGCATTAGGGGCAATAAACGTCTTGTTTTTATATACACATTTTCTTACCGATGAATACCATGGATTAGTCGCATTCGTATTATCTACCGCGAACATTATGATGCCAATTTTCGCGTTGGGTGTGCATAATACAATAATTAAGTTTTATTCCTCCTATAAAACGAATAACAACATAAATAGTTTTCTTTCTTTAATGCTTCTATTGCCTTTGGCGATGATTATACCAGTAGGGCTAATAGGGTGGGCGAGTTATGGTTTTATTTCAGACTACCTTTCTGAAGAAAACCCAATTATTAAAGAACACGTTTACCTCATTTTTGTAGCAGCAGTATGTTTTAGCTACTTTGAAGTTTTCTATTCGTGGGCCAAAGTACAAATGCAAAGTGTGTTTGGTAATTTAATGAAAGAAGTCTTTCATAGGATAGGTGTTTTGCTGTTGTTTCTTTTTATTTATTTAGACTGGATAGATGTCAATCAATTTTTGTATGCCGTAATCATAGTGTATATCATACGATTGCTAGTAATGATGGTATACGCCTTCGCTGTAAGAAAACCTGTGTTTAAATTGGGGCGCATCCCAGATTTGTCTGGAGTAATAAAATATTCATTACTCATTATCATTGCAGGTTCTGTTGCCAATGTTATTTTGGAGATCGATAAATTTATGATTGGCGAGTATTTACCTATAGAAGATGTGGCATATTATGGGGTGGCTATTTATATTGCTACGGTTATAGGCGTGCCATCACGATCGATGCATCAAATTACCAATCCAATTACGGCCAAAATGCTTAATACCAAGGATTATTTTGGTCTTAAAGTTCTATATAAGAAAAGCTCTATTAATTTATTTATAATCAGTGGTTTAATATTTTTATTAATTGTATTGAATGTTAATCAGCTCTACCTTCTTATTCCCGATAAATTTGGAGGTGCATTACTGGTAGTTTTATTGATTAGTGTGGCCAAACTGTCCAATAATATTTTGGGTAATAATAATGCTATTTTGTTTAATAGCGACTACTATAGAATTGTATTGGTATTGGGCGCTCTTTTTGCCATTTTAGCGGTGGTGCTTAACATATTATTAATTCCGGAATATGGGATAAATGGTGCAGCCTTTGCCACCTTTATTGCTATGTTAATCTATAATGCAGTAAAAATATTCTATGTCTATATCAAATTTAAGATTACGCCTTTTACCTCGAGTACGGTGAAGACGCTAGTGCTAATTCTGGTGTTGACGGGTGTCTTTTATTTCTGGGAGTTTCCATTTCATCCAGTAATAAATATTTGTTTGAAATCAATTCTAATAGGGTTGTGTTATACTTTTATAGTTTATTTAATGGACTTTTCGGAAGATATTACCTCTTTGATTAATAATCTGCTTAGGCGCTTTTAATGTAGACCGCAACCAAATTCTGATCTAATGACACGTTCACCTGGATTGGTGAACAGAAGTTTAACGATTAACTCCTTCATGTATAATTGAAAACGAGAAAATCCCGCAAGGTGCTTTTGAGGCTTAACCCTTGCAGGACTTTCCAACTAACCAACCAAAAAAATTAAATTACTGTCTACTTCGTCTAGTAGGCGTTTGTTTTTTTGACGAGCTTCTTTTTTTAGTAGCTCGTGATTTATTTGAACTTTTATTTGAACGTTGTGTAACTGTACGTTTTTTACTGCTACGCACATCGCGTTTTTGAACAACTGTTTTTCTCTTATTTGAGTTATTCACACGCTTGCGCTGTGCATTTGTTTTACGCTCCTTAGGTCGCATTTGTGTAACGCGAGAATCACGTTTCTTCTCATTTCTTTTAAACTTTGGACCACCACGTTCTGAGGTTGTGGTTGGAGCACCACGTTGCACAGTACGTTTTGAACGCTTTAATTTTTCATCACGTTTATTTATTGTCGTTGGGGCACCACGCTGATTACCATCACGTCTACCTGTACTGGAGCTAATTGCAGTGTCACGTCTACCGTCATTACGACCTATAGTATTATTTTGACTGCCGTCACGTCTACTAACTGTAGCATCTTGTCTATAAAAATCGCTGCGTCTAGAATTATTACGTGCTACAGTATTGTTGTTTCCACGTCTGTTGCGGTTATAACTATAGTTAACTGAAGGTCTAAAGTTATCTCTATAAGGTCTGTAATACGTGTGTCTTATTGGTGTATACCAGCGTCTGTAAGGTCTGTTAAACAAAATACAGAAGTTTGTTCTTGGTATCACATAGTATGTATGCCATGGTCTAAAGATGTAGTTGCGGTTCCATATATTTATAAAACCTGTACAATGGCTAAAGACACGTGGTCTGCTATAGTGTACCCATAGGCCACCAACACGGCTTACATAACCATAATTGTTATATCGTATATGTACGTTACCGGCCTGGATGATTCGTCCGTAGTAATCATAATAAATAGGGACGTTCTCAACTTGAATTACAGCACCAAAATCGTCATACTGTACATAGGCATCATAACCGTATCCAGTGTTAAAACTTATAGCTACGCCACCTAAATTTGCATAAGCACCAAAGTCTGGACCATAATTATCGACATTAAAGTCGAATTGTCCATCAGGAAAAACGGCAAATTCAATGCCTTGTTCCACAAAAATGAAGGAATTTCCATAACTACGCACAAAGCGGTTGTGTTCTACACTAATATCTGAGGTGGTAGTTGAGGCGAATGCAGTAGATCCTACCAGGAGGAAAGCTACTAAACTGTATATTAAATTCTTCATAACTGTGGGTTTTAAGATTGATGTTATTTATTTACATTTTATCTTAAAACAAACAGCGTGCCAAAATTTAAATAATCTTGGCTGTGAGCATTTTATGTGAATTTATTTTGATTCTATATCGAGAAATGAATTCATTCAATTCACCACCAACTTATACCCAACACCTCGAATATTTACGATTTTTACCTTGGTATCTAGCTCTAGTTTTTTACGAAGTTTAGAAATAAACACATCTAAAGTTCGGCCCACATAATGGCCTTCGTCTTCCCATATTTTATGTAGAATTTCATCGCGCTCTACGGTAGTATTGGCTTTATTATATAAAAGAAGTAGGAGGTCGGCCTCTTTATGGGTGAGTTCTATGCGCTGGTTTTCTAAAATAAGCTCTGTATTGCGTTTGTCAAATACAAATGCGCCCAATGAAATCAAATCAGGATCAGTCTTAGAACGCGCTTTTCTAATGAATAAATAGGCTAATAAGATTAATAGTAAAATGCCTAAACTATAATATAGGATAGTTGATAATTGAGTTTTAGATTCAACCACTTGGGTAATTAATTGTGCTTCATTTATTGGAGAGATAATTGTAAACAGTAAATTATAACACGCCTTTGGTTGTAATCTGCCCTGACAGGGCACAATATCTTCTTTTTCAATGGCATCTACTTTAAAGCTGTAAATAGTTTCATAAGAGCTACAATCTTGCATCTCTACCATATAGCTATTTGCTATCTTAGTTTGGCGTACTATGCTATCAATGGTTCGAACGAGCTGATCGGGCTCAAAAGTAAAGGTGGTATCAAAGGTAACCTTATATCTATTATTCTCTTTTGTAACTGGTAAAATGCGCGACGTCGTATCGTTGGCCTTAATAAGTACTTCATGACCAATTAAGCGCAAAGCCGCTTCAACATGTTGCTCAGAAGGTGAATTTTGAGCATAGCTAAGCACACCAAAGGTTAAAACAGTATAAATGGCTACGATAAACGATTTTAAAGGCATGTCACAAATTTATTTTAATTTAGAAATTGTAACGAGTGTTTTACACAAAATTTACATCAATTTACATTTATAAACATGGTGTTCTATTCTTCTAAGGTACTTTTAACATAATAATCTTTAAATAATAAGAAAATGAAAAAGAATAGTTTAATTTTTATGGTAGTCATAGTAGTAATGTCTATAACTGCATTCACACTAATTTCCTTTCAAGATACTGAAGTAGCAGTAAAAGAAGCATCATCACATAATGTAGCAAAAGAAAATGTAGCTTTTGATGTTATAAATGATGAAATTATTTTGCCAAATTTCTTCTTAACTGTCGGAACACGCTTTAATAGCATTACCAAATCAGAATTAGATAATACTAGGGCTTTTAAAGATTTTATAGGCGATAAACACGCCAATAGAATTGTTGAGTATTCAAGACTTAGTGTGATAATACTCGAAGATAGCGAATTTACAGCCTCTAGAGTAGAAGGAACATCAGGTAATTTTAATAAAGAACAATTAGAATTTATTAGCACAATTAAACCTAATACCAATATTTTGATTTGGGCAGATTATAGAGAAGACGATCCCTATACTGGCAAAATTGAAGAGAGTCACTGGACCCCATATTTAACGGTAGTTCCAGAAAAGCAAGCTGTTTATGAAGCAGGTAACGATGCCCTTCTATCTTACCTTAGAAATAACATAAATAATAATATTGGAAATGTTGATGAGGACAAGTTAAAACCAGGCATTCTTTATTTTACAATTTCAAAAGAAGGCTTAGTAAACAATTTGAGACTTCAAAATTCATCTGGTTATATGGAAATTGACGAACGTATTATAGAACTAATTAAAAATACGTCTGGTAAATGGTTACCAGCACTAAATTCTGATGGACAAAAAGTCGAACAGGAGCTTACTATCTCTTTTGGCAAAGGCGGTTGCTAGGAATTAAAAGGTTTTATTAGTACCTTTTAGAAACCTAACCTAATTCAATGTACCTATGGGTTTCTGGAATAAATTGAAGCAAGCAAAGAATTACCTAACTGGCGGTGGCCTAGATGCCCATATAAGATTTACTGATGAACCTCGACTTAAGCAACCATTTATGGTCGAGCTTAATGCTGTTATAGAAGATCATGATATTGAAGTAAGAGAGATTAACCTTATTATCCGAAATATAGAAACGGTGAAAGTTAGAGTTACTGGTAATCAACGTTCTACTAGAGACAATCAAGTCATCAATACTTCAAGAGATGAAACGGAGACCAATGTACTTTGCGAAGACAAAATAGTGGTGACTCAAAATACGCTTTTAGAAGCCAATCGTAAGTACAACTGGAACGTGCAAGTGCATTTACCTGAAAGAGGTAACCCAAATTACCAAAGTGAGAATTGCAAGATCTATTGGACCATGCAGGCTTTTTTTGAAAAGGGAGGAAATGACCCGAATACCGATTTAGTTTACTTTGAACCAGCTTATACTATCAGCTAAAAAAATCCCACAACCTAAGTTGCGGGATCCACTCTTCACGGAGTTAACGTTCGACGGTTCATGCGTCAACAATTTAAAATCGAACGTTTAGTCTATAGTTTTAAAACGTTTCCGTTTTTTAATTTTCTTACGTTTTAATTTCTTACCATTTTTTCTATAGTAGTAATAATCGTCGTCATATTGATCATCGTCAAACCAGTCGTTCCACGTGCCATCATTAAAATGATCTGCACTGCAACTTGTAGTACCACAAATGCCGCAACCTTGATTGTTAAAGTTTACAAAGCCATGTGTGCCAATAATCTCACCATAGTGATTGTATTGAATAGTTAATCCTCCAACACGTTTAAGACGACCACGTCTATAAGTCATATATACCGAACCAACGCGTTTAATGCGACCATTTCTATCGTAATTAAGAAAGATATTGCCTATTCTACGAACGCGCCCAAAACGATCATGCAAAACCAAAACACCTCTTGGTCTGGTATATCGTATTGTAGTTCCCGGGACACCAAAAGTGGCATTAATTCCACTACGTCTGGAATTCCCTTGTCTGTAATAGACATCGTCATTAAATGGTCTGGTGATTAGCTCTGTGTTAAAATCAAACTCACCGTTTGGGAAGATCAAGAATTCCACACCACGCTCCACGAACATTATAGGTTGCGTATAACGATAGCGTTTAGTAATTCTTAAATCTTTACCTGAATTGTCGACAGTCGTTGTCGATGCTGTTGCAGATGTTACTACCAGTAACAAACTAGCAAAAATTAAAGTTACTTTTTTCATAGTAAAACTATTTAAGATGGTGCCTACTCATTTTTAGCTTTTCGGCTTACGCTATTTGATTAGTGAATTTCATTTATCGTGCCAAAGTTTTAACGTGTTGACAATCAATGGTTAGTGCGTAAATTATAAATCAATGTGTTTCATTAAGCAGGTATTGTAAGTGTAGATCACATGCGACCGATGTAACAATATTTGAACTTGAAAGTCTTAATATTATACACTTATTACTTTCACTTTATTGGCGATTGCCATTTCTTTTATTAACTTTATTTAACTAACCATCTGTTATGGAACAGAATGAATTAAAATGTGCTAATTGCGAGCAGGATTTGCAGGAAGGCTATGAGTTTTGTCCGCATTGCGGTCAAAAAACTAAAGATGATCTTACCATTGGTGTTTTATTTTACAACACGATTACCAATTACTTCAGTTTTGATGCCAGGTTCTTAAAAAGTATTTTTCCTCTTTTACTCAAACCAGGCTTTGTAGCCAGACAATTTGTTGTTGGCAAACGCTTGCAATATTTACATCCCGCTCAATATTATTTAGTTGCTTCGGTGGTCTTCTTCTTTATTTTTTCGTTCACAGCAAGAGAGCATACGCAAGCAATCGATAAAGTGTTTCGACAAGGATTTGAAACTGTAAGTACTGATTCAATTCCTGTGAAGATGTTAGATTCGACCCAGGTTGTTAAGATGCAGGAAGAATTAAAGAAAAGTCAAGTTTTTACAGGATTGAGTGATGATGAAATTAAAGAATTAGATTCTGTAATGGCTAATGCTGCCAATACAGAGAGCCCTACACTTAATATGAATTACGATTCTAAAAAAGTAGATTCCTTAATCAAAGTAGGTGCTTCGGATGACGATATTTACAAGGCCATGGGCATGAAGGAAGATGCCGGATTTTGGCCAAAACTAATGTATAAACAGGCTCTAAAGTTTCAAAAAAATAGAGGAGGAGGAATTGTTCAAGCTTTTTACGATAGTATTCCAATAGCAATGTTCTTTCTATTACCCATTTTCGCCTTGTTGTTGAAACTATTTTATTGGCGGCGAGGACGATTTTCACATCACTTGGTCTTTAGTTTTTACTATTTCTCTTACTTATTTGTAGTGGCCAGTTTGGTTTTCGGTATAAACATGTTTATAGAAATTCCAGATTGGATAGACTGGTTAATTATGTTATCGACATTTATATACCTATGGTTTGCTTCTAAGCGATTTTATGAACAGGGGTATTTTGTTACATTTATTAAAAGTAACTTGGTAACATTCCTCTACTTTGTTTTTGTAATACCTATTGCTTTTATAGTGATGTTAGGCGCGTCCTTTATTTTCTATTAATCATATGATTAATTTCGTTATTTCGCTATAAGAAAGTAACTTACCTTTTTTATTATAACTTTCAGATCGCACTAAACCTATGCCTTCGGCATACCATTCTTTAGATTTCCCTTGAACTTTAATCATCATTTTAGTACTAATATGCTGCGTTAGAACAACACACTGGTATTCTCCTACAGAGGTTTCCAATAATTCATTGGCTTCCACTTTACGATCTGTAATAAGAACTGTCATTCCTAACCCCAAACCACCTGCATCAACAGCTACTTTAAGTTCGCCATCTTCCAATGTGGTTCCAGGAGCTGCATCAAAATCTGGTAGTTCAAATTTAGAAGCATCTATTGTAACATCCATATTTTCAAAACGTTGCATAGCACTACCATCCATCTTGGCATTCATGTCTAACTGAAAAACACCATTTACGCATTTGGCTTCATAACTACCTGTATAAAGTTCTTTACCTTTCTTATCAGTTGTTGTATACTTTATGGTAAAAGTGATATTTGTGCCATCAACTACTTTATCAACTACTTCGTATGTGATTTTACCTTCAACTTTACCTTTTGCCGAAAAGTTGGTCATTTCCCATTTTGCACCTTTTTTGTTTGGTAAATAGGTTCTACAATCGATTTGAGCATACGCAAATGTAGTGGTAATTAAAACGAGAAAAAGGATTCTAAGTGTCTTCATTCTACTTAAATTTATTGAATTAATATTGGTTAATGTAATGATTAGCAATCACTTAAATGTACGAATAATAGCAATGGCATAAAAACTTAACCGAATTAATTTAACGTTAAGATTTTTTTTGCATCTTTGGGGCCTTATGATTGATTAAATCTTCTTCTGTTATGTCGACTTAAGCTCGACCACTTTAAGATCACGAATCTAGTGATCAATTATTCTTTTAATTTTAATTAATCATGTCATCACAGAAACTAACCATAAAACAACTTTTTAAGTATTTCAAAATTGCCGTTTCTGGCAAGGAACAGGAATTCACATCAGGCAGCATTCGAAGAGCCATTTTTATGTTATCCATACCAATGATTCTGGAAATGTTGATGGAATCTATATTCGCCATAGTAGATATATTTTATGTATCACAAGTAAGTGTGAATGCAGTTGCTACAATTGGTCTAACCGAATCTGTTGTAACCCTAATTTATGCAGTTGCTATTGGATTAAGTATGGCGGCAACTGCCGTCGTAGCAAGACGAATAGGAGAAAAAGATATCAAAGGTGCTTCACAAGCTACGGTTCAAGTAATTTTTTTAGGTGTGGCAGTTGCCGCTATAATTAGTGTTTTCGGTATTCTTTACCCTAAGGAAATATTAGGAATAATGGGTGCAGAGCCTGATCTCATTGAAGAAGGTTATGGTTACACACAAGTACTTTTAGGAGGAAATGTTACCATTATGTTGCTGTTTCTTATAAATGCTGTGTTTAGAGGTGCAGGAAACGCATCAGTAGCTATGTGGACATTGATTTTATCTAATGGGTTAAATATTATTCTCGATCCCATGTTCATTTTTGGGTTTGGGCCTATTCCAGAATATGGAGTGCAGGGAGCTGCCATCGCAACGACTATAGGTCGGGGTACTGCAGTGGTATTTCAACTCTTCATTTTGTTTTACGGTTGGAGCAAAATAAAAATTGGATTTAAAGATCTAGTTCTTCGAACAGCAGTCATGCTCAATCTCATTAGGATTTCATTAGGTGGCATTGGTCAGTTTTTAATTGGCACTTCTAGTTGGGTGTTTTTAATGCGTATGATGAGCGAATTTGGTAGTGGTGTCTTGGCTGGTTATACGATAGCAATTCGTGTCATGTTGTTTACGCTTATGCCTTCGTGGGGTATGAGTAATGCTGCTGCAACCTTAGTTGGTCAAAATTTAGGCGCAGGACAACCAGATAGGGCAGAAGCATCAGTTTGGAAAACAGGAAAGTACAACGCGTACTTCATGGCCATTGTATCTATTATTTATTTAGTCTTTGCCAAGCAAATTATTCTGTTGTTTACTCAAGAACCTGAAGTCGTTACCTATGGATCTATTTGCTTACAAGTGATCGCCGCTGGTTATGTATTCTATGCTTACGGTATGGTTATTATTCAATCGTTTAATGGTGCAGGTGATACTAAAACGCCTACATTGATTAACTTCATTTGTTTTTGGTTATTCCAATTGCCACTTGCTTACATGGCGGCAATATACCTTGATGGCGGCCCTAAAGGTGTTTTCTGGTCGATTACAATTGCTGAAGTATTAATTGCTGTTATAGGTATTGCCTGGTTTAAAAAAGGAAAATGGAAATTAGTTAAAGTATAAGCGTTACATCCAACCACTTATAACATTTCCTTTTAGTATTGGTATAAGCGATTGAATTTTTTTACCAGAAAGGCGAACATATAAAAATTCACCATTTGCATATTTAACCACACATATTTTGGAGGGTTTTATACTTGCGGTAAGCTTTGCCACATTGTCCCATTTTGATGTAGCTTCTCTAAATGTTAAAACTTCATAAGAACCAAGCGCTATGTTAGATTTGATTTTATCAAATACAGGTGTATGAAAGGATTTCATTTGATCCATATTAGCATCATCTGGATAATCAAAATACATTGTGATGACACCTTCTATATCACTACTATCTAGTACTGAATGAAATGCTTCAACTTGCTTAATTTTTTTTGAACATGACACCATAAGCAGTATCGTTGTTATAATAAGTATATCCTTGATGCGTCTCATTTTAATCTTAATTAAATTCGTTTTAGTCTGGCATTGCTCTTAAATCTTCACCTAGATTACCTGGATTTGAACAGCGGCCTGTAAAATCTGGCTTAAAAGGGCGCTTAATGGTGTAGGGGGCTGTGGTATCAGGTACATTAATTTCTGCTGCTCTTGCCGTCTGAATGACGAAATCAGCACAATTATAGTCGTCCAAATGATATTTCTTTTTACTTGAGCGTATAGATTCTATATAGTTTTTGGCTTTAATGAAATTTTCTTTGGTTACTACAAAGGTTTTCGAAACCTCATATTCATTACGCACTGCTTTAGGCGTATCATCTGAAACACGGCCATCAGCTTCCCGAGTTTGCTCATTAGCATTCCCTACGGCATAAAAACCGAAAATTAAATCATTTTTGTCGCCATTGGCATCTTCGGTTTCCAATTTTATAAAAGCATGGCCCGGATCTATAAAAAACTCACCTTCCTTCACATCTCTATCACCTCCTGTACCAGGTTGGTCTACATAAATTGTAATCGTATATTTTACAATTTCAACTTCCGCTTCTTCACCATCACTTTCGCCTTCCGTTTCATCACCTTCAACTTCATTATCACCATCTTCCTCTCCATTATCAGGATTCACATTTTCCATGAGCATTTCAATATCTTTATCCTCAATAGGTTTAAGAAAATACTTCTTTGATTTCTTACAACCATTAATGCATGTAAAAAGAATAAGGAGAATCCATATTATTCTAATGTGGCGAGAAGATTTCATCAGGTACTTATTAAGAAATCGGCTAGTGCTCAGATTTTTATTACTTTAAATTTAATTAAAGTTATTTAAACCTCAGCTTATTCAGTTTTAAATAGTTATTTACAATTGGTTTAAGCTTGGTTTTGTTTTGTAAATTAGAAGTCAAAATATTCAAACTATGGGTAAATCTAAAAAGGGCATAAATACCATATTAACACATTTGGGAGAAGTGCCAGATGAACAGTTTAAAGGCGCAGTTTCACCTATTTATTTATCGTCATCTTACGAATTCATGGATGTTGATGTTAAGCGTTATCCAAGATATTTTAACACACCAAATCAGGAGTTTCTGTCACAAAAGATTGCAGCTTTAGAACATGCGGAAGCGGCTATGATATTTGGATCGGGAATGGCGGCAATAAGTACGACACTTTTAGCCTTTTTAAGTAGTGGCGATCATATTGTAGTACAGCAGGATATTTATGGAGGCACCAGGAATTTAATTGAAGCGCAATTCGAGAGATTTAATATAGAATATACCTTTACTGATGGTCTTGACGTTTCAGATTTTGAAATGGCCATACAATCAAATACTAAACTCATTTATTTAGAAACACCTTCAAACCCATTGCTCAAAATTGTCGATATTAAAAGTGTTGCAGAATTAGCAAAAGTAAACCATCTACAATCCGTAATTGACAATACGTTTGCCAGTCCTGTAATACAAAAGCCTATCGACTTTGGTATAGATATCGTAATACATAGTGCAACCAAATATTTTGGAGGTCATAGTGATTTATGTGCTGGTGCAGTAGCTTCTACAAAAGCTAATATGGAAACTATTTGGCATTTAGCTAAGAATTTAGGTGGAAGTTTAAGTGATATAACGGTTTGGATGTTAGAACGTAGTTTAAAAACACTTGGCGTACGATTCAAGCGACAACAAAAGATTGCCAATAAGCTGGCGCATTACTTAAATGAGCATGAAGCCATAACAAGAGTTTACTATCCTGGTTTAGAATCACACAAAGACCATGAATTAGCACAACGGCAAATGAAAGGCTTTGGTGCCATGCTTTCGTTTGATTTGCACGAATCTATAGATGCGAAAACGTTCTTAAAGTCTTTGAATTTAATTAAGCCGTCAATGAGTTTGGCCGGAGTTGAGAGTTCTATGATATTACCTTCTGAAACATCGCATTTACTTGTTGAACCTGAAGAGCGATTAAAACAAGGCATAAGTGATGAATTGGTACGTTTTTCTGTAGGGATAGAAAGTAAAAAGGATTTGATTAAAGATATTGAATCGGCTATTCATGCCTCAATAAAATCAAAAAAGGAGCTTGTTTAAGCTCCTTTTTCTAACTAACTACTATACATGATCGTCCAAATGATGATGCTCATCAATTAATGGACCACCTTCAATAATCTGTTGTGAAGCCTGGCTCACAAACTTTTCAAAGTTGAGATGGAATGAATGTGCCAATTGAATAGACTTACTAACGTATGCACCTTTTTGCAACCAAGTGTTCATTGGGTCTAGCATTTCTGTTGGAACATTAGGGCAATATTTAGGCATAAATAGTCCAAAAATTGGATGTTGTTCATAATCGACCTCATTTAATTTTCCTTCGAGAATAGCTGTGATCATAGCTCTTGTATATTTAAGCTTGATACGTGACCCTACACCATACGGGCCGCCAGACCATCCAGTATTTATTAGCCATACATTCACACCTGCATCCTGCATTTTCTTACTTAGCATTTCTGCATAAGCCGTAGGATGTAAAGGCATAAATGGCGCACCAAAACAAGCAGAAAATGATGGCACAGGTTCTGTAATTCCTGCCTCGGTTCCTGCTACTTTTGCTGTATATCCTGAAATAAAATGGTAAGCCGCTTGTCCAGGTGTTAATTTGGAAACAGGCGGTAAAACACCAAATGCATCACAGGTTAAGAAAAAAATATTTGTTGGGTTATCGGCATAGGAAGGTTCTTGTATATTATCGATATGATAAATAGGATAACTTACACGCGTATTTTGTGTAATGCTACTATCTGCATAATCTACAGAATTGTCTTCATTAAAAATTACGTTTTCCAGAATAGCACCTGGCTTAATTGCTCTATAGATATCAGGCTCTTTTTCTTCGGTTAGATCAATAGCTTTAGCATAGCAGCCGCCTTCAAAATTAAATATTCTGTCTTCCGCTGTCCAGCCATGTTCGTCATCGCCTATTAACTTTCGATTTGGATCTGCAGAAAGCGTTGTTTTACCTGTACCTGAAAGACCAAAGAAAATAGCGGTATCTCCAGCTTCACCCACATTGGCACTACAATGCATAGGCAAGACATTTTTATCGGTTGGTAGGATCATATTTAATGCCGAAAAAATTCCCTTTTTCATTTCTCCAGTATATGCCGATCCGCCTACTAAAGCAATTTTTTTAGTGAAGTTTAGTATCGAGAAATTACTTTGCCTAATACCTACTGCTTTAGGATCTGGAGCTTCGTAACCAGGAGCACAAAGTACTAGCCATTCTTCACTGAAGTTGTCTAATTCGTCTTCCGTAGGGCGTAAGAACATGTTGTAAATAAACATATTAGACCATGGATATTCTGTTACGGTTCTAACATTCATTTTATATTTTGGATCTGCACAAACGTAGCCATCTCTGGCATAAATCTCTTTGTCTGAAAGATATTTTACCACTTCTTTGTGAAGTATATCAAAGTTTTCGGGTGAGATGGGCTTGTTAATACTTCCCCACCAAACACGATCTTTGGTATAATCATCTTTCACTAGAAATCTATCTTGTGGAGATCGTCCTGTGAATTTTCCTGTATTAATGGCTAATGTTCCATTATTGGTTTCTTTACCCATACCTTTCTCAATAGTTGCTTTTTGCAATTCTTCTGGCGTTAAATTCCAGTGAACTTTAGCATTTTCAATGCCATATTGTTCTAATGTTCTGTTAGTTTTCATAGTTGTCGTTTTCATCATGTATAAGTTTATATTGCATTAATTCATTAGTTTAAAAAGGCCATATTAATGGTACTATAAGTATGGATGTTATTAGAAATAATAGCATTAAAGGCGTACCCACTTTTACATAGTCCATAAATTTATATCCACCTGCTAACATGACCATAGCATTTGTTGTCGTTCCTATAGGTGTTAAAAATGCTGTAGAAGCGCTTACGGCAACAATTATCATAAATGGTTCTGGAGAAATATTTAAAGTTTGAGCTGCAATTATAACAATAGGTGCCATAAGAACTGCCGTTGCCGAATTGTTTATGACTTGACTAAAGGCAGAGGTCAAAATAAATATAGCCGTTAGCATAGCAATTGGACCTAACTTTCCAATAGTGTTAACAATGCTTTCAGCAAGGAATTGGGCCACTCCAGTTTTCTGTAATGCCATTCCCATAGGAATCATTCCAGCAATCATAACAACACTTATCCAGCTTATACCCTTATATGCTTTGCTTATTGGAAGACATCCTGTTAATAAAACTATACCTGCAGCAATAAGAGCTGCTATGGCACCAGGCACAAAATCAAATACCAACAACACGATCATTACAATAAGGGCACCAAGAGCTACATATGATTTAAATGATATTTCCCCTACATTCTTAGCTAATCCTTCAGGGCTTCCTGCTATAACGACATTTTCATGTTGTTCTTTTAGTAATTCAATATCTTCCCAAATACCTCGTATTAAGAAGGCATCACCAGGTTTAACACGTATATGATTCTCGGTAATGGGTTTGTTGTTTCGAGAAGCCGCTAAAAGCTGAATTCCGAAGCGTCTAAAATATCTTCCTAATCGTATTTTTCTTCCTACTAACTGTGAATTTGGTGTGACAATTACCTCGCTCATACCAACTTCTTGATTGATTAGGTTGTGCTTTAATTCATCTTTTAAAGGTTCTTTAGGTAAAAGCCCTAACCTAAATGTTATCATGAGTTTATTTATGTTCTCTGTTTCACCGCGTACTGTGATGATATCGTGATATCTCATTTCGGTGTCATTTGTAGGAAATTCAATAAATTTTTGATTACCCATCAATGTATTATGAAATCGCCTTCGCAATCTAATGATGTGCACATTAAACCTTTCTTCAAAATCCCATTCACCAATAGTCGTATCAATTAATGGCGACAATGAGCGAATACGCAAGCGATAGTAACCATTTTCAATTTTATAAGATTCAATCCATTGGTGCATAGTCGTGTCAATATTGACTGGTCGATTACTAGTTCTATATTTTGGTAAAATCTTGAACCCTACAAACCGAAAATATAGAATAGTAATAAGTAGTAGGGGAATACCAATTAAACTAAATTCAAAAAATGAAAATCCTTCAGCACCAGATTCTATCAAGGCATTACTAGCAATAATATTAGGTGGTGTTCCTGTTAACGTGAGCAAGCCACCTGTATTGGAACCAAAAGCCATTGGAATTAGAATTTTAGAAGGAAATGTACCAATTGACCATGCAGATGATATGGTTGCAGGTAGTAGTGTTGCTACTGTTCCGGTATTACTTACAAATCCAGATAAAATGCCAGCGCCTAATGTGATTATTGTTAATAATTTAGGAACATGCTTACCAGCCCAATCGATAAATTTTTTACCAATTAATGCAGTCCAACCCGTTTTGGAGAGTGCTTCACCTAGTACAAATAGAGAGGCAATCATGATAACTGTTGGGTTACTAAAACCACTTAAGGTTTCAGAGAGATTTAAAATGCCTGTTAAGAAAAGAGCCATCATGGCGAGAAGTGCTACAATATCTGGTGAAAATTTACCCCAAATAAATAGCAGTATGGTAAGCACGAGTATAATAACCATTAAAGTCATGAACACTTAACTTTTCTACAGCTAAGTTAAAATGTTAATATGCCTTTAGGTATGATAATTGTCATATTTGAAGGGTAATTGTAAGTTTTAATAAAATCGTAATAGAACGTTGTTTTAAATAACAATTATTTTTACGAAAACGACTTCGTATTATAAAATTGAAAGTTTTTCTTTTCTTTTCTAATTGGTAGAATTAATTTAGCAATGATTAAAACCATTATATGAAACTAGATATATTGGCGTTTGGCGCACATCCAGACGATGTAGAATTGGGATGTGGTGCAACACTAGCTAAAGAGATTGCCAACGGTAAAGTTGTTGGTATTATTGATTTAACACGTGGCGAATTAGGTACGCGAGGGTCTGCAGAATTGCGTGATGAAGAATCACTTAAAGCGGCAAACATTCTTGGTGTGGCGATAAGAGAAAATATGGAGTTTGCCGATGGATTCTTTAGTAACGATAAGATACATCAGATTGAATTAATAAAGATGATTAGAAAATATCGTCCAGAAATCGTGTTATGCAATGCAATAGAAGATAGGCATATTGATCATGGTAAAGGTAGTAAACTGGTTAGTGATGCTTGTTTTTTGAGTGGTTTATTAAAGATTGATACAAAATCTGAAAATGATGACCAATGGCAAGAGCCTTGGCGACCAAAGCAAGTATTCCATTATATTCAGTGGAAAAATTTGGATCCTAATATTGTGGTTGATGTATCAAATTTTATGGATAAAAAAATGGAAGCGGTTTTGGCCTACAGCTCGCAGTTCTATGATCCAAGGTCTAATGAACCTGAAACACCTATATCTAGTCAAAACTTTACTGACAGTATTAAATATAGAGCAAGAGACTTAGGAAGATTGGTTGGAGTAGCTTATGGCGAAGGATTTACAGTAGAACGATATCCAGCTGTAGATTCGTTGTTTGATTTAAAATAAATATAAAACCTTTTGCAGAAAAACGTAAATCGTTTACATTTGCATTCGCGTTAAAATGGTGGTTGTAGCTCAGTTGGTTAGAGCGCTAGATTGTGGTTCTAGAGGTCGCCGGTTCGAAACCGGTCTTCCACCCAAAACGACAAAAGCCTTTCAATTTTGAAAGGCTTTATTATTTTTAATAGTTAGATTTAGTTTCCTACTTGACCTTCAGCTTTGTCTACTATTACTCGAGTTGGTCTATTAGCTACTTCCCAAGCTGTGTGGAATATTAATCGCGTTCTATTTTCTAAAAGGTCATATTCAATTTTATCTACTGTATCGCTGATTTTATGATAGTCAGCATGCGTCCCATTAAAGTAGAAAATTATTGGAATATTATTTTTTGCAAAATTATAATGATCTGATCTGTAATAGAATCGGTTAGGATCATTATCGTCATTATATTTGTAATCCAATTCAATATTGGTATACTTCGAATTTATCTCTTCGGATAGCTGATGAAGTTCTGTACTAAGCTTATCACTTCCTATTAAGTACACGTAATTGCGGTCGCCTTGAGTACGTTTAGGATCTGTTCGACCAATCATATCAATATTAAGATTCGCCACAGTATTGGCAAGTGGAAATACCGGATCCACATCGGTATAATAGCGCGAACCTAACAGTCCTTTTTCTTCGGCTGTAACATGCAAGAATACGATAGAACGTTTTGGTTGTTGACCTTTATCCACAGCACTTTTAAAGGCTTCTGCTATCTCTAACATCGCAACAGTACCCGAACCATCATCATCGGCGCCATTATAAACCTCGCCGTTGCTATCAACACCAACATGATCTAAATGAGCACTAATAACTACATATTCGTCTGGTTTCTCA
>CAJHYL010000313.1_pt1 | contig 19443 bp, 16 predicted proteins | sample 9198761 | NCBI WGS metagenome assembly CAJHYL01 (sample SAMEA7708360, study PRJEB35096) | sediment metagenome | biome: marine neritic benthic zone biome [ENVO:01000025]; feature: sediment [ENVO:00002007]; material: shallow marine sediment [ENVO:03000034] sea grass bed [ENVO_01000059] ...
GGGTTAACAAAAGACGATTTTAAAACAATGACGGTTGAAGCGTTTTTAAAACTTGAAAACAAAAAATTAAATACATTCTTAAAAACCAATGGTTTTCAAGAAAAGTACCGTGCCGAAAATGTAAAAAATCGAGTGAGAAATGGAACGGTCAAACCTATTGATTTGGCAAAGTATTTAGAAAACGCCAATTCGCTTCTATTCGATACACCAGTAATAGGCGCAGAAGTCTATAAAAGTTCAGACGGTGGAACGACATGGCAAAAAACTCATGAAACACATTTAGACGGACTCTACTATAGCTATGGCTACTATTTTGGACATATATATGTATCGCCGGCTAATGAAGATCATATTTACATTTATGGTGTTCCTATTATCAAATCAAAAGATGGCGGTAAAACATTTAAAATGATGGATATGCAAAATGTCCATGCCGATTTTCATGCACTCTGGATTAACCCTAATAACCCAGATCACTTAATTGCAGGCAACGATGGTGGTGTGAATATTACATATGATGACGGTATAAGCTGGATTAAGAATAATTCAACTTCAGTCGGTCAATTCTATGCCATTAATGTAGATAATGAAGAACCTTATAATGTATATGGCGGACTTCAGGATAATGGGGTTTGGGTTGGACCGCATAATGCTGATGAAAGTAGAAATTGGCACGCTAGTGGTCAATACGATTGGGAATTTATTATGGGAGGAGACGGTATGCAAGTACAAATAGACAGTCGCAATTCTAATATTGTGTATACTGGTTTTCAATTTGGGAATTACTTCAGGATAAATCGTGAAACCGATGAACAAAAATACTTTACCATAAAGCATGAATTAGGCGAAAGTCCGTATCGCTTTAATTGGCAGACACCTATTCTGCTATCTCCACATAATCAAGATATATTGTATTTAGGAGGAAATAAACTAATGCGATCAATGAACCAAGGTGATGATTGGGATGCCATTAGTGATGATTTGACTACAGGAGGTAAAAAAGGAAATGTGGCTTATGGTACAATAACATCTATAAGTGAAAGTCCTTTTCAATTTGGACTTATTTATACAGGGAGTGATGATGGCTATGTACACTACACTACAAACGGAGGTGGAAGTTGGTCGCGAATTTCAGATAGTTTTCCTAAAGATTTATGGGTAAGTCGTGTTGTGGCGTCGCAACATAAAAAAGAACGTGTTTACGTAACGCTTAATGGGTATCGTTGGGATGACTTCAATGTATACGCATACGTAAGTGATGACTATGGCAAAACATGGAATTCTATAAGTGGATCTATTCCTAAATCACCAGTTAATGTCATAAAGGAGGACCCTGTTAATGAAAATGTACTGTATTTAGGAACCGATAATGGCGCATATGTTTCTTTTAATATGGGCGCCTCATGGGAACTATTTAGTAAAGGCTTGCCTAATGTGGCATTTCATGATTTGGTAATACAAGAAAAAGCTAACGATTTAGTCTTAGGTACTCATGGTAGAAGTATTTATATAGCAAATATTAAAGCACTTCAGCAAAATGCTATGATAAGTAATAAGGCTATTACGTTATTCGAAATAGATCCAATACGGTATTCTGGACGTTGGGGAAGAGGGTGGAATAAGTGGGTAGATCCTTTCGTACCTTCTGTTACGATTAGTTTTTACTCTAATGCAGATGCTACACGTAATGTTTCTATTATTTCAGAAAGTGGGATTAAGCTAAATTCAATTTCGGTAGAAGCAGATAAAGGATTTAATTATGCGAATTATGATTTGTCCATAACGGAAGCAGGAAAACAAGCATTAACCAAAGCAAATAGTGAATTAAAGATCAATAAAGCAGCTAATGGAAAATACTATTTACCAAAAGGGAAGTATAGTGTTCAAATTGGCAGTGAGCGTAGCGATCTAATTATTGAATAATAGTTTATATCTATTCTAAATAGAAAATTTATGGGGAATGTTATTGCTTAGCAATTCGCCCTGAAGTATTTTTGTAAAACGATTAAAACTACAAACCATAATGGGTAGATTTTTCAAATCTTCAATTGGAAGAAAAGTAGCAATGGCATTATCGGCTTTCTTCCTAATGTTTTTTTTACTACAACATTTAGCAATTAACAGCCTTTCAGTTTTTAGCCCAGACCTTTTTAATGAAGTTTCTCACTTCATGGGGACTAATTGGTTAGTCCAATTTATATTACAACCCGTGTTAATATTCGCTGTAATATATCATTTTGTAATGGGCTTTATACTGGAATTACAGAACAGAAAAGCGCGTAATGTATCTTACGTTAAAAATAACGGCGGAGCCAATTCTACCTGGATGAGTAGAAATATGATTTGGAGTGGCTTGGTAATATTGGCGTTTTTGGTTTTGCATTTTATTGATTTCTGGTTTCCAGAAATTAATACGAAGTATGTATTGGGAGATATGTCGGGAATGCACGATGGCGAATTTAGATATTTTCATGAATTGCAGGAAAAGTTTCTTAGCCCATGGCGTGTTGGGGCCTATGTGGTCTCATTTATTTTGTTAGCTATGCACTTACTCCATGGTTTTACGTCAGCATTTCAATCAGTGGGCTCAACCGCAGGAAGACAAAAAACAATGCGTAAAATTGGTCAACTCTATGGTATTTTGGTGCCACTAGGATTCATTGTAATAGCCATTTGGAATCATTTAAACCATAGCCATTAATCTAACTAGCACATGTCAGAATTAAACTCAAAAGTACCACAAGGACCATTAAAAGATAAATGGACATCATATAAAGATCAAATTAACTTAGTCAATCCTGCTAATAAGCGTCTTATAGATGTTATTGTTGTTGGTACGGGATTAGCTGGAGGTTCGGCAGCTGCAACTTTAGCTGAACTTGGCTATAATGTGAAAGCATTTTGTTATCAGGATTCACCAAGACGAGCACATTCAATTGCGGCTCAAGGTGGTATAAATGCAGCGAAGAACTACCAAGGTGATGGTGATTCTACTTACAGATTATTTTATGATACTGTTAAAGGAGGAGATTATCGTTCAAGAGAATCTAACGTCTATCGACTGTCTGAGGTATCTGCAAATATTATTGACCAATGCGTCGCTCAAGGTGTACCATTTGCAAGAGATTACGGTGGGATGTTAGACAATCGTTCGTTTGGAGGCGTTTTAGTATCCAGAACGTTTTATGCTAAAGGCCAAACAGGGCAGCAATTACTCTTAGGTGCCTATTCAGCAATGAACCGTCAAATAGGTCGAGGAAAGATTAAAATGTACAATCGACATGAAATGTTAGATGTTGTGATTGTAGATGGAAAGGCAAGAGGAATTATTACGCGTAATTTGGTTACTGGTGAAATTGAAAGGCATTCGGCTCACGCTGTTGTGTTGGGAACAGGAGGCTATGGCAATGTATTTTTCCTATCAACTAATGCTATGGGAAGTAATGTAACTGCCGCTTGGAAAGCCCATAAGCGAGGCGCTTATTTTGCGAATCCATGTTATACGCAAATCCATCCAACGTGTATTCCAGTTTCGGGGGATCACCAGTCTAAACTAACCTTAATGTCGGAATCATTACGTAATGATGGTCGTATTTGGGTACCAAAGAAAAAAGAAGACGTAGAAGCCATTCGATCTGGGCAATTAAAACCTACTAACATCAAAGAGGAAGATCGCGATTATTACTTAGAACGCCGTTACCCAGCATTTGGTAACCTAGTCCCTCGAGATGTGGCTTCACGGGCCGCTAAAGAACGCTGTGATGAAGGCTATGGGGTAAATGCGACTGGTGAAGCAGTTTACTTAGACTTTGCTGATGCCATAGAACGTTATGGTTCAGAACAAGCCATAGTGAAAGGTCTTGACGCCAATGATAAAGCACTTGTTAAAAAGTTAGGTCAGGACGTGATTAGATCTAAATATGGCAATCTATTTCAGATGTATGAAAAGATTGTTGATCAAAATCCATACGAAACGCCAATGATGATTTACCCTGCAGTGCATTACACTATGGGAGGTGTTTGGGTTGACTATAATTTAATGACTACGGTACCAGGACTATATTGTATTGGGGAAGCCAATTTCTCCGACCATGGTGCAAATCGATTAGGAGCTTCAGCGCTTATGCAAGGTTTAGCAGATGGGTATTTTGTATTGCCATATACTATAGGTGATTATTTAGCAGACGATATTAGAACAGGGCCAATTTCAACCACAACACCTGAGTTTGATAAAGCCGAAAAGGATGTAAGAGATAGTATAGACAAGCTCATTAACAATAATGGCAGTAGATCTGTAGATCATTTTCACAAGCGATTAGGAAAAATTATGTGGAATAAGTGCGGAATGGCACGAAATGAAAAAGGATTAAAAGAAGCTATTGAGGAGATCAAAGCACTTCGTGAAGAATTTTGGAAAGACGTGAAAATACCAGGAACTGCTAATGAATTAAATGAAGAATTAGCCAAGGCAGGTCGTGTAGCAGACTTTTTAGAATTAGGAGAGTTGTTTGCTAAAGATGCTTTGCATAGAGAAGAATCTGCGGGAGGTCATTTTAGAGAAGAGCATCAAACCGAAGAAGGGGAAGCTAAACGTAGAAAGGAATTTCAATTTGTATCGGCTTGGGAATACAAGGGTGAGCCAAAAGATGCCGTATTGCACAAAGAAGATCTTGTTTATGAAAATATAGAGGTTAAAGAACGAAGCTATAAATAAAACACTAACCAAAAACCATAAAAATCATGTTGAAATTAAAATTAAAAAGAGTAGATCCTATAAAGTACGCTTTAATTGCAACCTTAACGTATTTGGCGTTACTTCTTATAGTATTTGTACCAATTATGCTTATTGCTTCAGCAGTTGGAGCATCTCAAGATTTTGGAGGAGGACTTGCTATTTTAGGAGGAGGAATCTTTGCTGTAATTATTGGGATGGTATTTTATGGAGTAATCATATTTGTCGTGACATTATTGGCAGCTGTTTTACTTAATTTTATACTAAGTAAAGTTGGTGGTTTGCCATTGGAATTTGAAGAAAATGGAACTGATAAATCTGGAATTAGTATAGACTTTATTGAAGAAACAAACTAAAGACAATTCATAATTATATGAATCTTAAATTAAAAATATGGCGTCAAAAAAACGCTGACGATAAAGGCGGAATGGTAGACTACCAAATTGCAGATGTGTCTCCAGATATGTCTTTTCTTGAGATGCTTGATGTGTTGAATACAGAGCTTATAGAAAAAGGAGATGATCCTGTAGCTTTTGATCACGATTGCCGCGAAGGTATTTGCGGTATGTGTTCATTGTATATAAATGGCGAAGCACACGGTCCAGATAGAGATATCACAACCTGCCAATTGCATATGAGGAAATTTAAAGATGGTGATACCATTTATATCGAACCTTTTAGAGCAAAGGCATTTCCAGTCATTAAAGATTTAGTTGTAGATAGAACTGCTTTTGATCGTATACAACATGCTGGTGGTTTTATTTCAGTTAATACTTCTGGAAACACCATTGATGCAAATGCTATTCCTATAAATAAGCACCACGCCGATGAAGCATTTGATGCGGCCACATGTATTGGTTGCGGTGCTTGCGTGGCAAGTTGTAAAAACTCGAGCGCTATGTTGTTTGTTTCTGCGAAAGTATCGCAGTTCGCTTTATTGCCACAAGGCCAGGTTGAAGCGACGGATCGCGTTCAAAATATGGTGGCACAAATGGACCTTGAAGGGTTTGGTAATTGTACCAATACTGGTGCATGTGAAATAGAATGCCCTAAAGGTATATCGTTAGATAATATAGCAAGAATGAATCGTGAGCTAATTAAGGCTACGATTATTTAAAAAAATAACTTAAATCCCTCTTAATCAAATGGCTAAATCAATTTTGGCGCATCTTGTCTTGCTATGCTTTATTGCGTCGTGCAAGGGTCAAACCTTATCTACTACAACTGAAAGTAAAAGTGAATCACAAACCTATTATGCCGAAGAGTTTAATGCCGATTCCTTATTAGCAAGTGTAGCATACATATCATCTAACAAATTTCAAGGACGAAAAACCGGTGAAGTTGGTGCCGAGTTAGCTAGAGCTTACATCATATCGAAATTCAAAACTTATAATGTTGTACCCTTTGGTGACTCCTATGAACAACATTTTGAAGCCACTCTTAAGAAGAAAACGCTCAAGGCTACCAATGTAATTGGCTTAATTAAAGGCACAACATATCCTGATAAGTATATTGTGTTGTCTGCACATTATGATCACGTTGGTGTGATAAAAGGTAAGATTTACAATGGTGCAGATGATAACGCATCTGGTGTTGGTTCTCTTTTTGCTATAGCCGAATATCTAGAAAAAAACCCGCCTAAACACTCCGTTTTATTAGTAGCTTTTGATATGGAAGAAAATGGGTTAAAAGGGGCCATATATTTTGTTGAGACAGCTTTAAAAGACGAATTGAAATTGGTTTTTAATATCAATATGGATATGATAAGCCGAAGCAAAAAAAACGAAATTTACGCAGTTGGTCAACTTACCCAAAAAGAATTACAACCTATCATCGCGTCTATAAAACTTCCAGAGAATTTTAGTATTGCTAAAGGTCATGAAGGGAATGATGGTACACGTAATTGGCTTTTGGCTTCAGATCATACGCCATTCTATAAAAAAGGTATTCCAATACTTTATTTTGGGGTAGACGATCATGAAGATTATCACAGACCAACCGATGATTTTGATCGCATTGACAAAGCCTTTTATGTTAAAGCTGTAACCGTTATAGTACGAACTTTTGTAGCTATTGACTCGCACTATCAATAGAGGCAATTTCAGCTATTTTATCTTTCGCTCGTTTATAATCTGGATTTAAGCTTAAAGCCTTATAAAATGCTTTAGAAGCTTCAGGGTAGTTGTTCAAACTAAAGTAAGCGTTTCCTAGACTATATTGTATATAATCCTTGTAAGGAAACAACTTGGCATTTAAATCAAATAAGTAGATGGCTTCATCGTATCGTTGCGCTCGTAACTTGACGTAAGCATAGGTGTTTAATTCATAACAACCTTTTATTATTTCGGCTACATCCGACACAATTTTTCCCTCATCTTTACGTAGGTTTTCAATCGTATTGGTTTTAAGTAAGCCTTCGATATATGTGACCGCTTTATATTTGGGCTCATAATCTTTTTGCTGAACTATGGACAGCATATCGCGCTCTAAAGTTTCAACTGGCGACTCTACAATTCTATTCACTTCTTGACCATCTTTATAGAATATAAATGTTGGAACACGATGAATATTTAGATCTTTTTCTTCAGCAGAAGGGCTTTGTTTATAAGTTGCTCGCTCATTATCTACTGCGATGACTTCTAATTGATTTTCTGAAAAGTTAAGCGCATCAAGAATAGCATAAAAACGCGGTACTTCACGTTTACTATCGCCACACCATGTGCCTAGAAAAACTTGAATGGTGTAACCTTTTAATTCTGTTTTAAGTGCATTTACTATGTCGCCATTTAGTAGATAGTCGTCATAGTTTTTATTGAACCAATCATTAAACGGCGATTGCATTAATCCATTTTTGTTGATTGCACCTAATAATTTTTTGTTGCCTTTGTCATCGGTTACTAAAGTGTTTAGCTGTTGCGCGCTTAATACATTGAAGCAAAAAAAAGTAAGTAATAAAATAACGTGTCGCTTCATAATTAATATTGAATTGTGAAGGCGAAACTATCATAAGCCTTAATCTTCACCAATTAGTTTTGGACAAGGCGTATATCAATCTATACGAATCGCATATACACCAATACCAACTTCAAATTTGACGTTGGTCATTAGCAAACTTAATTTTGTACGCAATATTTTGAACTTTATTGAGTAACGCCTTACTTTCACACTGTAATGGCCTTAATAAGCAAAAACATATCGCAAGTATTGATTCACGTCCTGTTTTGGATGTTGTTCGTGTTTGCTTCGTTATTTGTGTTTTCAGATTTCTACTGGATAGAAAATCCATTTTTGCAGTATTTATTCATTCTTATCGTGATTGTATATTTTAACAATCATATATTATTACCCTTTTTCGTTCAAAAAAAACTGTATATACCTTACGTTTTTGTATTCGTCATTATTTCTGTATTGGCCACGCAACTCTACTGTTACGTTTTTGCGCAATGTGGATGTACACTATTAAAATGTTTAAGTGATTATCTATGGCAAACCTTAGTGCCTTTAATTTTCTTCTCCTTCATCTGGATGCTTTATCGTTATCTAGATCAAAAGGAAGAAGTTGAACAAATCAAAAAGGAACATACCGAAATGGAATTGAAGTTTCTCAAATCTCAAATTAATCCGCACGTGCTGTTCAATAATTTAAATACCATATATGCCTACGCACTAGAAAAACCAGAAGAAACGCCTGAGCTCATTATGATGCTTTCTGATAATTTAAAACATGTGCTTTATGAAAGCAATGCAGATAAGATTCAGTTAAGTAAAGAATTACATTTTTTAGACAATTATATTAAGTTTCAAAAGATTCGTACCGAAGGTGTGAAAACCATTAATTATGTTGCCGAAACAGACAATGATACATATCAAATTGCACCTTTATTGATTATCACAATTATAGAAAATGCCTTTAAGCACAGCACATTAAAAAGTAATATAGATATCACTTTAACGATTGTTGAGGGCGCATTAGAGTGTATATGTTCCAACGCTTATGATGCGAATAAATCTTCGGAAGAAACCTTTAGAATTGGATTAAAAAATTTAGAGAAACGCTTGCTTTTACTTTACAAAGACAAGTATAGTTTAGACATTAATAGAAATGATAAATTTGTAGTTAAATTAAATCTCGATCTACAATGACTTGTATTATAATAGAAGACGAGATTCCTGCACAACGCATATTGCAGAATCACATTTCTAAAATTCCTTATCTAGAGATTAAAGGTGTATTTAATGCAGCAATTGAAGCACATCAATATCTGAAAAACAATAGCACAGATTTAATATTTCTTGACATTAATTTACCCGATATTTCTGGGTTAGACTATATTAAGACCGTAAATAATCCACCTCAAATTATAATGACAACTGCATATCCAGATTATGCAGTAGATAGTTTTGAACTTGATACGATTGTAGATTATTTGGTAAAACCCATAGCATTTGAACGCTTTTTTAAAGCTGTTGAAAAGGTTAATTCTAAACTAAAAATTCAAACTGTTGAAACAGAAAAAGAGAACATTATATTCCTGAATGTAGATAAAACACATCATAAAATCAACTTAAACAACTTGTTGTATGTAGAGTCAGATCGTAATTACGTTTCATTAATTACCACCGAAAAAAAATTCACTTTAATTGATACACTCAAAAATTGGCGTGAAAAACTTCAATCTGAGCAATTTGTGCAGATTCATAAATCTTACATTATCAATATCGATAAAGTAGAGAAGCTGTCAGGGAATCAAGTGTTTATTGAGGGCTATCGATTGCCTGTTGGTCGAACCTACAAGCAACAGCTTTTAGGGCGATTAAAAATCACTTAAAAAACCAGCTTCTATTGAATTTTCTCTTGTGAACCGCATCATGTATCTTTGAGCTATGCAGAAATCTACAGTTCAATTTCAATCGAAACTACCACAATTAGAAACAACCATATTTACGGTTATGAGTGCATTGGCAAATAAACACCATGCCATTAACTTATCTCAAGGCTTTCCTAACTTTAAAAGTGACCCAAAACTTATTGAACTAGTAAAAAAGGCGATGAAAGAGGGTAGAAATCAATATGCGCCTATGTTGGGTAATTTCGAATTGCGAAAGGGCATCGCAAAAAAAATGGAACTGCTTTACAATTCGTCCTATCATCCTGAGACAGAAATATTTATATCTGTTGGCGCTTCACAAGCTATATTTTCGGCCATTTGTGCGTTTGTAAAGCCAGGAGATGAGGTTATTATTTTTAGACCAGCCTACGATTGTTACGAACCAGCAATTCAGTTAAATGGCGGCACAGCTGTTTCTGTACAAATGAAACCACCACATTATAGAATTGATTGGAATGAGGTTGCAGAAAAGATAAGTGCAAAAACAAGAATGATCATAATTAATACACCTCATAATCCATCTGGTCAAATTTATAGTGAGCAAGATTTATTGGCTTTACAACGATTAACAGAAGGTACAGATATCATTGTGTTAAGTGACGAGGTTTATGAGCATATGGTTTTTGATAATGAAACCCATCAAAGTGTTTGTTTGTTTGAGAATCTTAAAGCGAGAAGCCTTATTACTGCCTCTTTTGGAAAGACATTTCATAATACGGGATGGAAAACAGGCTACTGCTGTGCTCCAAAATATTTGTTAGATGAAGTGCTTAAAGTACATCAGTTTAGTGTCTTTAGTGTAAATCATCCAGTTCAGGTAGCCTTAGCAGAATATATTAAGACGCCAGATCATTATCTGCATTTAAACGATTTCTTTCAAGAAAAACGGGATTTATTCTTAAGCTTAATTAAAGACAGTAAATTTAGTTTTGTACCATCAAAAGGCACCTATTTTCAGGTATTAGAGTATTCTGAAATTTCAGATGAAAACGATATTGAATTTGCACAGCGAATGACTATTGAAAATAAGTTAGCCGCAATACCAATGTCTGTATTTAATGAACATAAAGAAGACTATAAAGTGCTACGTTTTTGCTTCGCAAAAACTGACGATACTTTAAAAAAAGCCGCAGAAATCATTAATTCATTATAACCAAAAAATGACTAAAAATTGGCAATTTTGAATAAAAATGAACCAAAAAAGCATAAAAATGATCAAAAATAGTAAAAAAAGTCAATTTTTTGTAAACTTCAATTCACGATGAAAAAAACCTTTAAAGTCGCGCTCATTCAATCTAGTTTAGTTTGGCATCAACCCGAACAAAACAGAATAAATTTTGCAGAAACTATACTGAGTATTCATGAAGAAGTAGATCTCATTTTACTCCCTGAAATGTTTACAACTGGCTTTACAATGCAACCCGAAGAAGTCGCAGAATCTATGGATGGCAATTCTATTCAATGGATGATCGAAATAGCAAAAAGAAAACAAGCCGCAATAGGTGGAAGTTTGGTTATACAGGATGGAGGAAAGTTTTACAACAGATTTGTTTTCGCCTTACCAAATGGTCTTATAGAGACATATGACAAACGACATACATTTACTTTAGCTGGAGAGGACAAGATTTATTCTGGAGGTTCAGAAAAATACATCATAGATTATTTAGGGTGGAAATTTTGCCCTATGGTGTGTTACGATTTACGTTTTCCAGTATGGTCGAGAAATACAGAAGATTATGATGTCTTATTTTATGTCGCCAATTGGCCAAAACCTAGAATAGAAGCCTGGGATGCCCTTTTAAAAGCCAGGGCTATTGAGAATATGAGCTATTGTATTGGTGTTAATCGTGTTGGATTAGATCATAACCAACATGAATATTCTGGCCATTCTGCGGCATATGATGGATTGGGCAATTTACTAACAGATTTTGAGGATGGAAAGGAGGGTGTTAGACTAGTGTCACTTGACAAAGATCATTTAATTACAATAAGAGAAAAACTTAAATTTCTTCAAGATAGAGATCACTTTAATCTAACAATCTAAAATTTATAATCTCTCCCCAATTTGCTCTAATTTCAAGAGGTTCTGGGTCGTAACTTACGCGTTCTGGCAAACGTTTTAAGAGGTAATTTCCAGCATCAAACTTCCCATTCTTATTGGTATCGTAAATCACCCTTAAATAATAGATTCCTGGTTGGATATGTCGTAATTCAATAGGCGAATTGTCTAAAGCATAGCGTTCATATTTTAAATTGTTTTGCTGATCTACTAATTGAACAATTACAGGATATTGGGCATTAGTTAATGAGATTCTTGCATCACCATAATCTGAGTATGTTCGGGTGCGAACAGAATAATTAAGTGAATCGTTTGGCTTCCCAAAAAAATCGGTAAATGCGCCAGGTAAGAATTGAAAATTATACGTTTCGTTTTCTTTTTTATCAATTTTAAATGTTGCTACATTTTCATAGTTGTCATAGCTGTACTGAAAATCAACTTTTACCGAGTCTTGATTTAATAAGGTGGCCTTAGTTTGATCAAAACTCGTTAATGGAATGTTCGTATTTAACTTAAAATCTTCCGTGAATAGCAAATTTGTTCTGGTTATTGGATTGAAATCTAATGTGTCTTTGAATTGTTCTTTAATTCGCACAGTTAAAGTATCTACGTAGTCGACGTTTGATACCTCAAAAAGTAAAGAATCGACTTCCAATTTTGGTTTATACCAGTAGTATAATGTATCACGTTCTGTATCTTGAGTAATTATTGACTCAAAATCGTTTGATGCTTCAGAAAGTAGTTTAATTTTCATATTCTTGGCATCACCTTCAAAACCAAAAGCAATTTTTTGACCTGAAATCATACTTGGCCTGGTGGCCCTAAAATCGAGCTCTTCTTTAAACATTTTAACGGTATAAGCACTATCAGTTGGAACGCTAATGAAAGACGAAAGAAATCCTATTTTGTCAGATTTAGGTTCATAAGTATAATTACTATTCTCATCTTTGAGTGCTACCATGAGATAATTGCCAGCTTTAATATTATCTAATTGAAAATAGGTGCTGTCTAAAGTGTTGGTAATATATTTAGGCTTTTGGTTATAAATAACCGAATCTGTGAACGTTGAATCGACATCGTAAAGCATTACCGAAATAAAGTCGTCTACCTCGCGTTTCAGCGCATCAACAACAGTTCCTTTTACTTGTAAGGAGTCTATGTAGTCGCCGGTTGAAAACACATAACGATAAAACGGATAGGGATTATTTTCATTATTGTCAACTATACTCTCTCCAAAATTAAAGGCGTAGGTTGTATCTTCTTGTAATGTATCTAAAATCTTAATTGTAATATACTTACTCGCCGAACCAAAAGGGGTTATTTCTGGTTCAGGATCCATTGGTGGAGAGATAATTAAATTTTGTTGAAGATTCTTTATTTTGACATACTCGTCAAAGTAAATCTTAATTTCATTGCCATTAAAATTGATACTTTGATTTTCTGGCTCTGTCTTTAGAATCACTGGTGGAGTTTCATCTTTGGGGCCACCATCAGGTCGCCCTCTATTAGCGCAATTCACTACGAGAACTAAGAGGAAACTAATTAAAAGAAGATTCGTAAATCGTTTAAGCATTGCGCTTTTTTATTTGGAACAAAAGTAACATAAATCCATTAACGAATTTTCTAATTTGTAATTGCCATTGTTGCCACACTAATTTTAACATTAGATTGCTCTTGCAAGACATTGCAACAGTCTTCAATGGTCGCACCAGTAGTAATTATATCATCTACTAATAACAGGTGTTTTCCCTTAAGGCGCTCACCGTTTTTAATTACAAAAACAGATTTATCTGCAGACCATCTTGCCCATCGCGCTCGAAAAACTTTGGTTTGCGTAGAAGAGGATTTAAGCAAAACATCGTCCAGATACTCAGCATTAATAGCCTTAGCAATTTCTTGTCCAAATTTTGCAACTTGATTGAACCCTCGTTTGCGGAGTTTCTTTTTGTGTAATGGCACTGGAATGACATAATCAATACTGTTAAACTTTTTAGAATCATTTAGTTCATAACCTAACCATTGCCCTAACGTCTTTCCAATTTGCTCATAGCCTCTGTATTTGAGGTTGTGTATTAATTGTTGGACTATTCCTTTTTTATGAAATTGAAATAATGCGGTGCCACACTCTATTTTTACCCTGCCATGGAACACTTTTTCAACGGTGTCGTCATCGTTATAATGATAATTCGTGACTGGAATAGCATGTCTACATTCGGTACAAATATCAGACTCGCCATCGCTCAATAAACTATGGCAAGCAAAACAAACCTGAGGAAAAAATAAATTCAACAAATTTTTTATCATTTGGTCGATTAAAATTAGATGCCACAAACTTAATACATATTTTCGCGAGGTTATTAATTAATCTATTTCCAGTAGTTTCAAAATGATAGTTAACCCTCAAGTATTTAACTATAGATTGGCTATAGGAACATTATTGACAGCTATTGCGTTGTTGGTTGTTTATGGCTTTTCAACAAAAGATGCTCTAGATTATAATATTGAATTTCTAGAGCAAGAAAAAGAGCTCCTACAAACTGAACTGAAAAGCATCATCAATAAGTATGATGACAAAGGTTCAGAAGTTATCTCCCTCAGATCGCAGATTGAAGACGAAAAAACGTTGATCAAGATTGCGCATGAGTCCATAAAACTTTTAAAAGTTGATTTGGACGTGATTCCTCGATATAGGAATAAAATTATGTTTCTAAACCGTCAGAACGAAAAGCTCAAAAAAGAGACTTTTGTTGATGTTGCCGATTCTTTGAATAAAGAAAATGTAAATAAAGAAGCTTTGATCAAGCTTCAAGAACATGTTATTGTTTCTTTAGAAGAAGATAAAGTCACCCTAAATCATCAACTCGAAAAAGCCAAGATGCTGTTCGCAAATTCTATAGAAGCTAAAGCATATAGAATTAGAAGTTTAGGAAGGAAAGAGACCACTGATAGAGCTAAGAATACGGCATTTTTAGATGTTTGCTTTGTAATAGGAGAAAATCCAGTGGCACCACAAGGAGAACGTGAATTATATATACAAGTGCTTGGTCCAGATAATAATATAGTTGCAGATAAAGGCGCTATAAATTTTGGAGAGTCGTCATTGATTTATAGTTATAAAATTAATTTTGATTACGAAAACAAAGCCGAAGAAATATGTACAGTTATTGAAAATGATGATGTATTTAAAAAAGGGACATATTTCATAAGTATTTTTGAAAAAGGTAGAAAGTTAGGTAACACGCAAATAGACTTATTTTAATCCAACAAATAAATTGAAGAAAACCGTTCCATTAGTTTGGAGCGGTTTTTTATTTTTGCATCATGACAAATAAGGAGGATCAATTCAAGAAGGTAATTTCACACGCCAAAGAGTATGGATATATATTTCAGAGTAGTGAAATATATGATGGCTTAAGCGCCGTGTATGATTATGCCCAAAATGGTGTAGAATTAAAAAATAATATTCGTGATTACTGGTGGAAAGCCATGGTGCAAATGCACGACAATATTGTTGGAATCGATGCGGCCATATTTATGCATCCAACCACATGGAAAGCGTCTGGACATGTAGATGCTTTTAATGATCCATTGATCGATAATAAAGACTCAAAAAAGCGATATCGTGCAGATGTACTGGTTGAAGATTTTCGAGAAAAAATTGTTGAAAAAATCAATAAAGACATTGTAAAAGCTAAAAAACGTTTTGGTGATGCTTTTGATGAAAACCAATTTAGAGATACAAATCCCAATGTACTTCGGCGTCAAAAACAAATAAATGAAATCACCGAACGTTTAACACAAGTTCAAGAAGAGGGTGATTTGGCTGGTTTCAAACAGTTAATTGAAGATTTAGAAATCACTTGTCCGGTTTCTGGAAGTAAAAATTGGACTGACGTAAAACAGTTTAATTTGATGTTTGGTACCAAGCTAGGAGCAACTACCGAAAGTGCTACAGATTTGTACCTTAGACCAGAAACGGCACAAGGTATATTCGTAAACTTCTTAAACGTTCAAAAAACAGGACGTCTTAAAATTCCCTTTGGTATTGCTCAAACAGGTAAAGCATTTCGAAACGAAATAGTAGCGAGACAGTTTATTTTTAGAATGCGAGAGTTTGAGCAAATGGAAATGCAATTCTTTATCAAACCAGGTACGCAAACAAAATGGTATGATTACTGGAAAGAACAGCGCTTAAAATGGCACTTATCCTTAGGTTTAGGCGAAGAAAACTACCGCTACCACGATCACGAAAAAATGGCCCACTATGCCGATGCAGCCTGTGATATAGAGTTTAAATTTCCTTTTGGATTTAAAGAACTAGAAGGCATACATTCACGTACTGATTTTGATTTAAGTCAACACGAAGAATACTCAGGTAAAAAACTACAATATTTTGATCCCGAAGAGAATAAAAGCTATGTGCCTTATGTGTTAGAAACTTCAATTGGATTGGATCGGATGTTTCTAGCTGTGTTTTCAAATGCGTTAACAACAGAGGATTTGGACAATGGTACGCAACGCGTGGTATTAAAATTACCAGCAGTTCTGGCACCAACCAAGGCAGCTATTTTACCTTTGGTCAAAAAAGATGGGTTGCCAGATATAGCGCGAAAAATTGTTGAAGATCTAAAATGGGAATTTAATGTGGTTTATGACGAAAAAGATGCCGTAGGGAGGCGTTACAGAAGACAGGATGCTCTTGGCACACCATTTTGTATTACTGTAGATCATGATACATTAGAAGATAACACCGTTACTATTAGGAATAGAGATACAATGGCACAAGAACGTATTAGCATTGATACAATAAAAGACGTACTTAAAAAAGAAGTAGACCTAAAAAATTGGTTGCTTAACTTGTAGGCGAAAAGTGTCATATTAAAAACATTAAGGTCAGAATTATTCTGACCTTTTTTGTACCTATTTAATGATAACAATAAAATTGTAAGCGACTTAAAACTAAGTTCTTAAAATTGTGTGACGTTCATCTAAATGTTAACAAAATATTTAGAATTTCCTGCAAAAAACACTACATTTAGAATTCTAAAATAATCACAAACTAATTCAATTGAAAAAATACTTATTATGAATTCAAAACTACAACGACTACTATTTAGTATTCTCTTTGTTGGATCTGGAGCATTATGGGCTCAAGAAATTACTCCAGAAACACTTACAGGTGCTAAAGAGGTAATTACTTTGGAGTACAAATTTGTTCCAAGTGTTGCTGAACAAATAAGAACAGGGACATTTATCCCTGCTGAAAAGCCATCAACAGATCCAATCAACCCTAGACTACGTTCTGGAGTAAAGGCAATTCCAGGAAAAGGTTCTAAAGGACGAGATGCTTTGGCAGATAGGCAATTAAATGCTGAGCAATCTGCTGTTAGAGCGCCTAGCTTAATATTTAATACGACTACGAGTACCTCTACACCATCAGATCCTACTGGTGCTGTAGGAGGCAATTTTTACCTTGCAGCATGGAATGTAGCTTGGCAAATATTTGACAAAGATGGCACACCTGCTGCAGGCATGCCAAATCCAGCTTCGTTAGCGTCGCTGTTAAGTGATAATGATGGAGATCCAATTGCACTTTATGATCATGCTGCAGACCGTTATATTCTGCTTCAATTTGAAACATCAGCTCCATTTGGATTTAAGATAGCAATTTCACAAACTAATGATCCAATTAATGATGGATGGCATACGTATGGCGTTTCAGATTTTGGGACCAGTCAGTTTCCTGACTATGAAAAAATGTCAATCTGGTCTGATGGGTATTATATGTCGGCCAATATTGGTACGAACCAAGTATTTGCATTAGAAAGAGATAAGATGCTTACTGGTGATCCTACAGCATCGATGCAAACCTTTTCGCTTCCAGGAGGAAACGGAAGCCCACCACTAGGGTTCTATAGTCCTCATTTTTTATCTGTTACCAATGATAACTTACCTGCCGCGGGCGGTGCCACAGTAATTTTTCATCAAGATGATGCTTGGGCCGGTGTGGGTGGAGCCGATCGTTTACATTTATGGACAGTAGATGTAGATTGGGCAACTCCTGCAAACTCTATGATTACAGGTCCAAATCAAATTCCGGTAACACCATTTGTTGGGGTATTTGATGGTGGAAACTTTAATAACTTAACGCAACCAACTGGTGGCCCAGATATAGATGCGCTTCAATCCATAATAATGAATCAAGCACAATTTAGAAGATTTGGCACACACAACTCGGCTGTATTCAACCATGTAATTGATGTTGGCGGCGGTACAGAGCAAGCAGCGATACGTTGGTACGAATTACGTCAAACTGCCGACAATCAACCTTGGACGTTACACCAAGAAGGTACCTATGTGGCGTCTGACGGTAGGCATGCTTGGAATGCAAGTATGGCCATGGATGCTACAGGAAATATAGCTATGGGTTTTACCACAATGGGTGGAACCAGTAATTTAAATATTACTTCGGCCTATACAGGACAATTTGTTGGAGCTCCTGCTGGTGTAATGAATGCAATTGAAGAGGTTATTATTACAAGTAATGCTGGTAGTTCAAGTAATCGTTATGCCGATTATTCTCATTTAACAGTCGACCCTGATGATGATGCCACATTTTGGTTTGTAAATGAGGTATTTACGCCAAGTAGAACTAATACGGTTGGGGTATTTCAATTAACGGCTCCTCAAGCTGATGATGTAGGTGTTAGTGCTATAACGGCACCTAATAGTGGTTTATTAACGGCAGCAGAATCTATTACCGTAGATATTAGAAACTTTGGTACTAATGCACAATCTAATATTCCTGTACGATATACCATTGATGGTGGTACAGCGGTTGAAGAAACTTATGCAGGAACAGTTGCAGCAGGAGCAACAGAATCTTATACGTTTACCCAAACGGCAGATTTGTCTACCACAAACCAAACCTATACTATAGTAGCTTATACGGAGTTAGCTGGTGATGCCGAACCATCTAATGATAGTACAACGAAAATGGTGACTAATGCTGTACAGTATTGTCAACCTGCTGGTGATTGCTCATTTGGTGATGGGGTGACGATGTTTGAACTAGGTACAATAGACGTTAATAGTGTACCATGCTCTACTGGATATGAAGATTTAACTAGTAATATGACCGACTTAGATCGGGCTGCTGGTAATAATATTCATAACGGTATTTTACAATCAGGATGGTCTGATGAAAACCTTTCTATGTGGATAGATTTTAATGACGATGGTGATTTTGATGATCCAGGTGAATTAGTATTAGACACCTTTATTGTACCTCTTGGACAAGAGGATACCGATCAAGCATTTCAAATTACCATCCCTACAGATGCTAATTTAGGAACTCATGTATTAAGAACAAGAGGTTTTGACCCTGACTTTGCTGGTACATTAAATGACCCATGCGGTGATTTACAATATGGTAATACCGTTGATTTTATGGTCAATATTATTGATTCTTCACTTTCTATAGATGAATTTGAAATTGGGAGTTCTGAATTAAATATTTATACAAAACCAAACGATCAATATGAAATTGTTTTGACCACACCTTTTACAGAAAAGCTATCCTTTAACTTATACAATGTTTTAGGACAGCAACTAGCTTATGGTGTCATTGATAAAGACAACCAAGGGCGCTATGTATATGAGTTAGATATGTCGTATGCCTCTAGTGGCGTATATATCGTTGAAGTTGGTCGAGGAAATAACTTTAAGGTTGGAAGAATCATTGTTGATTAATAAAACAACCC
>CAJHYL010000027.1_pt1 | contig 18815 bp, 18 predicted proteins | sample 9198761 | NCBI WGS metagenome assembly CAJHYL01 (sample SAMEA7708360, study PRJEB35096) | sediment metagenome | biome: marine neritic benthic zone biome [ENVO:01000025]; feature: sediment [ENVO:00002007]; material: shallow marine sediment [ENVO:03000034] sea grass bed [ENVO_01000059] ...
AAAATTACATTTATCAGTAGCTGGTTCTAATGCTTGTGCAGCATTTAAGCCGTCTGTATCGTCACAACTTACAGTTCGATCTAAATCACCAACGGTTGTTGCCCAAGACACTACCGGTTGTGCTATTTGTACATTTAAAGGTTCAAGATCTCCTAGGTTACACGCATCAATTCCTGCAGAACTTAGTGTAACAACTTGATTTGGATTTTGAACACCATTGTACGTTGCTGTAAATTGAAGATCGAAATCTAGATCACAATCATCTTCGAGAAAATAACATTCATCTTCTATCACGAAATCAAAATCTACAGCTACGGGTGCGTCTCCTACATCAACCATACCATCGGAAATAGTAAAAACTAGAAGACCAGTACCACTACTGAATGAATAATTCACACCACTTGGTAAATTGTTCACAATAACATTGGCTATATGGTCTGGAACTATAGTTGAGATCGTAACATTTACGGCATCGTCGTTTCCTTGATTAGAAACAATAAACTCAAAGCCTAGTGTATCTCCTGGATTAGCTGGGTTTGAACCTGAGCTAAGCATAATATGAATAGGATTGAAATCGGGTGCCCATACATCTACAGAAAGCCCTACAAGGTAGAGGCCATAAGTTTCTTGGTTAGATGTTAATCTTAGGGTTGCAGATGTTTGGTTGTTCCCTATAATACTGTTTCCAGGGTTATTTAAGTCAAAAACCGCCGCATCAAACCCTAGGGTGTTGGTACTTGCTGGTACACGATTGGTGTAATCCGAATTTCCAATAGTAATTCTACTATTAAAGAAATTACTGGCACTTCGTATAGTACCTGCATTTATATCGACAAAATTGCTCGATGTGTTTCTTATTTGGAGTCTGTCTCCACTTAAATCTCTGTCACCTTCTAAAGATCCTATAACAAGTTTGGCATTAACACTACCTGAAGGCACAGTTTGAAAGCCATTAAAGTTGATATCGAAATCTTTATCAACTCCTGAAGTTCCATTTCTAACATGCGCATAACCATCAAAAAGGGTAATATTTTTTGAAGGTAGTTTTGGACTTTCATATACAAATACGATTTGCCAACCACCTGAAGTACCTGTATTACCACTTGGGTGTGCTGTTAAGCTACCAGTTTTGGCTTCTACATTGGCTACTTGGTAAGTACCATAAGGTGACCCTAAACCGTTTACGTCGTTAGTAATATCTTTTACGCAGATATATGGGTCATTACTAAAGTGCGTATCTCTACCTCTATAAATAACGTCGTCGGCAGTATACGTAGTATAGCTAGTTTGACCAGGTAGCATAAGCTTAACATCGTTGTAGTTCCAAGACGGTTGATTGTCTGAATTACTGTTTCCAGGTTCTCTATCAGCAGCCGCCCAGTATAACAACACTTTATCGATGTTTAGACAAGTTAATGTTGGCTCTGGATTTACAAATGTGGCATTACTTGAGTTAAAGGTTGTATTATCAGAATCAATATCTACATAAACATTATCTGAGAAATCGTGGTTGCCACTTGAACCATTATAATTGTTTGACGCATGACGCGACAACATATTATTGGCTATGGTTGTGACATCACCTTTTATTGTTTCGCTATAACGAGGCGTAAACGTATCGAGTACTTGAGCATGAGTTGTGAAACCTAGCAAAAGCATCGAGCAAAGGACCAATAGGTTAATAATTTTGTGATTAATAGCAGTTTTCATAAGCCTTAATTTTGTTTAAGGTTTGATTTTGGGATTAATTAAAATCTTTAGGATCAGGTATAAATGATTTAATAACTAAAGTATTACTTGATGTATTACCTGAAATTGACTTAGCAACAATTTCGGTACAATTCCAAGTATTTAACTTGGTATTGTTGGGTCTATATATTTTAACATACACTTCCTTTGACTCACGTGGAGAAAGTGTAATTGTATTCATTCGAGTTAATCTATTTTGTCCATAAAATGACGTAAGTAAGTCAGAATGGCGATTGTTTTCAACGTTGCTACATTTAACATTTTGAGATGTTACTTCAACGGTTTGATTACTGTTAGTGTTATTAGTAACTTCTAACAGATGGAAGCGTTCTGTTTTAGAATTTGCATCATTACTATTTTCTTTAACAACTACTTCTAAATCGTTTTGACTAAAGGCACTAAAAGTGATTAGACAAAAACAGGTGATTAATGTGGTTAACGTTTTCATACCAAATTAAAAAGTTTAAATTAGTCTCGCTCTGCGAATATTTTTTTACATTGTTATACGAACCATGGCCTTAAACGCAAAAGCGCAAGTACCAAATCATTAGTTCTAATAGTTCTTGAGGGAAGTGCATTGCTAAACAATGCCGATGGAATAATTAATTGAATTTGATTTGGAGCCATTTTTCAATTTCTTGTATACAAAAGAACTCTGGAAATGACTCATACACAAAATTTTGTGTCGAAGAGCCAAAATACTCGTTAAAACGGAAAAAATCAACACTTTATCGATAAAAATAGCACTTAAACGATATTCATGAAGACTCTATTACTAGTTAGACATGCCAAATCATCATGGGAATTTGATGTTTCAGATCGTGAAAGACCGCTCAAAAGGCGCGGAAATACTGATGCTGAGCTCGTTGCAAGAAAATTTAAAGAAAAAAATTTAGATTTAGACGCCGTTTATTCCAGCCCGGCAAACCGCGCATTTTCGACCTGTAAGATTTTTCTTCAAAAATTGGAAATTTCTGACAAAAAATTAGAAATAATTGAAGATTTATACGATTTTGGAGGGCAAAATGTTATGAATTTTTTGCGTTCATTACCTGATAATGAGCATACTGTAATGATTTTTGGGCATAACCATGCTTTTACTTCACTGGTTAATATACTTGGTACAGAATACATTGATAATTTGCCAACAAGTGGTTTAGCCATGATTGAATTTGATATAAGTAATTGGCAAGAGCTAAGTAAAGGCGAAACTAAATTGCTGTTATTTCCTCGCCATTTGAAGTAACGTATTTAATTCTAACGACGTTAAATAAGCTTTTCAAATAAAAAGAACAGAGATCACCAATAAATATTTGGCACGTCTGGTATCATTCATATTATACTAATGACCTCTGATTCAAAATGTTAATCAATAAACATCCAAGTTATTAAGCTGAGGGTAGTACCAGTGGAATAGTTGGCTTTGTCTAAAATAGACTTATAGATCTTAAGAACATAAATTTTTCGTTAAAGGGAACAGCCTGTGTAAACAATTAGCTACGCCAATTATAAATTTTGCTGTTCATCGAACAATTTCATACGGAATTTGATGATTGTCAATAATTTATTTTTTTTGTTAAGAACTATGCAATAAACGCTATTTCTATGGTTGTAAAGATGTTTATATTTGACATCATACAACTTAATTTTCTTACCACTTTATGCTCAAAATCAGGAAATTTGGCGCCATTGATATAGGTTCTAATGCGGTCAGACTACTTATTTCTAATGTTATTGAAGAGATAGGAAAATCTCCTAGATTTAAAAAAAGCTCTTTAGTTCGTGTACCCATTCGCTTAGGCGCAGATGTATTTGTGAATAAAGAAATATCTGATTCCAATATTCAGCGTATGAAAGATACTATGATGGCTTTTAAATTGCTTATGAAATCTCATGGCGTTGAACGTTATAAAGCCTGTGCGACATCGGCTATGCGTGAAGCCGAAAATGGCAAAGAGGTGGCTTATAAAATTTTCGAGCATACTGATATTGAAATTGATATTATAGATGGTGAAGAGGAAGCCGCAATTATCGCTACTACAGACTTAGAAGATTATATTCAGCTAGATAAAAATTATTTGTACGTCGATGTAGGTGGCGGAAGCACAGAGTTTTCCATTTTTCATAATGGCCAAAAAGTCGCGTCAAAATCGGTGAAAATTGGTACGGTAAGATTGTTAAATGATATTGTTAAGCATGATACCTGGATGGAATTGGAACAATGGATAAAAACGTATACTGCTGATTATCATAAAATTGACGTCATAGGATCTGGTGGAAATATTAATAAAATTCACAAGCTATCTGGTAAAAAATTAGGTGTGCCATTGACTTATTTTTATTTGAGTTCATTTTATCACAATTTGGGTAATTATACCTACGAAGAGCGTATCACCGATTTAGATTTAAATCAAGACAGAGCAGATGTTATTATTCCTGCCATGCGTATTTACCTCTCTGCCATGAAGTGGAGTGGTGCGAAATATATCTATGTGCCTAAAATTGGTTTGTCTGATGGCATCATAAAAAGCCTGTACCACGAAACAATAGCTAGCAATGCCTTATAGTTAGCCGTGAATGGTTTCGTTTTTACCTAATCCTTTCATGATCTCGGCTTCGAATTCCAGTAGTGCTTGCCATTTTTTATCGACTTCTTTTCGTTCTCCATATTGACGAGCAAACCCAAGAAACATGGTATAATGATTTGCTTCGCTTACCATGAGATCACGATAAAACTTAGCCAATTCTTGATCTTCAAGCTCTTCAGATAAGAGCCTAAAACGCTCACAGCTACGTGCTTCTATTAAAGCGGCATATAATAAGCGATGAATGAGGCTTTGTTGTCGGCCATTGCCTTTAGGGAAAAATTTCTGTAATTGCACCACATAAGGATCGCTTCTGTGATACCCTAAGGTCCAACCACGTGCTACAATTTTGTCGTGAACCATTTTGAAGTGACTTATTTCTTCTTTAACAAGTGCCACCATTTCTTGCACTAAATCGGTATATTCTGGATAGTTCACTATAAATGAAATGGCTGTGCTAGCTGCTTTCTGCTCACAAAATGCGTGATCTGTAAGAATCTCTTTAATGTTTTTCTCTACAATATTTACCCAACGCGGATCTGTTGGCAATTTAAGTCCGAGCATAATTAAATGTCTAAATCAAAGGTTGTTCTAAGCAATTCAATAGTCTTATTTTTTGACTTCAATTTGTCATATTTCTCTTTTGGTGAATACACAAATTGCTTCTCAAGTTCTTCATTTACAGTAACCGAAAGTTTAACTTCAAAATTATTTAGTCGTTTGCGTATGAATGAAAGTAATGCTGATTGATGTTTTTCTAATTCAACTTTATTGGTTTCATTAGGAAATTCTAAGTGTATTATACTGTCTTGAACTTTAGGTTCATCAATTTGTAAAATTGACGCCATATTACGTCTGCCTTTCTTTTCAAGGGATTTTGTGTAGTCATTCCAAACGCTTAATAATTCGGTTTGAGTAAATGCATCTTTAGGTAATTCTTCTTCATCAATTATGACTTCAATTTGACGCAATTGATGTTCTTTCTTTTTAGATATACTTTTAAGAGATAAGCCCGACGTCACTTTATCTTTTTTATTCAAGATTATTTGTGGACGTTTTTCTACAATTTTCTTAGCCAATTCAGCGGCTTCATCCTGCACACTCTCAAATTCTTCTTTTTCAGGAATTAAGGATGTCTCAATCTGACTTTCGGTCTCTTGTAGCCGAGCAGTTTCGGGAATTGCAACTTTTATTGGCGCTATTCCTTTTTTCTTGAAATACGATGAAGGAATTATGAACTGACTATTGTTTTTTTTTTCAGATTCAAACCCTATAGATGCCAATTGCATTAGACAGAGTTCTACAAGTAAACGTTGATTTTTACTGACTTTATAATTTAAATCACAGGTATTTGCTAAGTCAATAGCTTTGAATAGAAACGATTTCTCAGCACGTTGTGCTTGATCTTGATACTTTTTCTTAGTTTTCTCACCAACTTCTAATAAATCTATGGTTTCAGGAGATTGACAAACCAATAAATCTCTAAAGTGTGATGCTAAACCATTTATAAAATGATGGCCTTCAAACCCTTTAGCGAGGGTATCGTTAAACAGCACTAATAATTTCGGAATATTATGATCTAATATTAAATCAGTGCATTCAAAAAATGTATCATAATCCAATACATTTAAATTTTCTGTAACCGCCAGTCGGGTTAATTTTTTCCCTGAAAAACTTACAACACGATCAAAAATAGAGAGGGCATCACGCATAGCGCCATCTGCTTTTTGAGCAATGATATGAAGCGCATCGTCTTCGGCATCTATACCTTGTTGTTCTGCAATATATTTGAGATAATTTTTAGCATCACCAACAGTAATACGTTTAAAATCAAAAATTTGACAACGCGATAGAATGGTAGGTATTATTTTATGTTTTTCTGTTGTAGCCAGAATAAAAATGCAATGTTTTGGCGGTTCTTCTAAGGTTTTTAAGAAGGCGTTAAAAGCCGCTTGCGATAGCATATGAACCTCATCAATAATATAGACTTTATACTTACCTACTTGTGGAGGAATACGTACTTGATCGGTGAGACTTCGTATATCATCGACAGAATTGTTTGAAGCTGCATCTAATTCGAAAATATTGAAAGCAAAATCTTCATCACTTGCTTCTGTGCCATCGCTATTTATCATCTTAGCTAGGATACGGGCACAGGTTGTTTTACCTACACCTCTTGGCCCACAAAAAAGCAAGGCTTGGGCCAAATGATTGTTTTCAATGGCATTAGTTAAGGTGTTAGTGATGGCCTCTTGGCCTACAACATCTTTAAAGGATTGTGGTCTGTATTTTCTTGCGGATACTACAAAATGCTCCATAGCAAAACTTACTCTAACAAAGTTAAAAATTCGGTATGAATTTAATCATAACCGACCCTTAATTTAAAACGAGTTATCAACAATTTTCATGGCGATTGAGATCAATTAATGAGTCCAAAATCCAAATTACCATTCATTATCGTATTTTTGTATAGAAGTAGGTTGCCTTATCGCGTCACACCCTAGGTGTGATGAGGAAAGTCCGAACACCATAGTGCAACATAATGGTTAATGGCCATCGACCGTGAGGTTAGGAAAAGTGCAACAGAAAGTATGTACAGGTTAAGCTGTAGTGAAATCAGGTAAACTCTATGTGGTGCAATGCCATGTAAACCAATGTTTGAGCGTTGCACGCGCGATGTTGGAGGGTAGGCAGCTAAAGGCGATTGGTAACAACCGTCTCAGATAAATGATAAGGGCTCTTTGAGTACAGAATTCGGCTTATAGACTTACTTCAAAAAACAGAATCCCTTCTTGAGAAATCAGGAAGGGATTACCTTTTTAAAAAAATGGTTGATTAATTATCGGTAGCATCTTCTGCTTCTGTTTCGGCTTCAGCGGCAGCATTTAAGGCGGCGGCTGCGGCGTTTAGTTCGGTGGCATCAAAATAGATATGTTCAGCAACTATTTTACCTGCATCAAATCTCACTGCTAGATGAACTGGAATACTCAATTCTGTGCCATTTGTCATGGTGCCTTTATGCTGACCCCAATAATAGACCCAAGTTTCATCATCTTTGTCTTTTACCATTTCTATATGGGATTTTTCTTTATCAAAACCATAAGATGAAAACGCAGAGGTCATACCTTGTAATTCTTCTAATCGTTGATCAATAGTCAAGGCTTCAGCAGAATTTACAAATACTTTGGCAGTATCGGCGAAATGTGAACGCCAGGTATCCCAATCGCCACTTTCATAAGCAACAATGCCTTTTTCTAAAGTTTTGGTTTCAGCTGATTCGCCAAAATAGCGCTGTTCTTGATTACATGCGGTTACCAATAAGGCTATGAACAGTATATAAAATAGATTTTTCATAATATTAATTATCACTTACTAACTGATCTTTTTTCTTTGGTTTAAAACTTAATTCTGGTCTAATTTCTCCAGTAAATTCATCCATTTTGCTGACTTGACTTAGAACTTTTCCAAAAACAGCCTGTGCTTCTGGTCCTAATAATTTGTCATTGGCTGCACTCTTTTGCGCCATGTCAATAGGATCTTTGGCTGAAACAGCAACTAAAAAGTAATTGTCCATTGTACCAAAGCCACTATGATATACCCTGTAATGGCTTTGAGAGCCTTTGGAGGCAAATAATTCTTTAACACCTTTCATTGCATCTCTGATTTCAGAGCCATTTTCTGGCGGATAGTGGATGTAATAAAACTTTCTAAAGTTTTCACCTTCGGGAGTTTGTGTTATGCCATCTGGCATATAGGTTAATTCTTTGTTCATACGAATCGTGTAGTCGCCATGGCGATCAAAAGTGCCATCAAATCCACTCATCATTTCTTGGAAGGCTTCTTTACCCATAGCATCTCTGAGCTCGCCCCACCAAGACGTATTGTCTAAATCGGCCATATTTTCAATAGGTGTAACCCACATATACCTGAAATCATCAGTTGAAGACGCTAACCAGCTAGTTGATGTAATGTTATGTTCCTTCATTTTGTCGGCAAGCATCTTTGATGTTTTCTCATATTGAAGTACCATAGATGGTTTCACCTGATCTTCATGTACACTGTACATTTGAAAAGCTTTTTCTTTTTTCTCCTCTTGCGCATTAGAGAATCCAGTACCCAATAGCATAAGAGCTACGAATACACTTAATTTAATTGTTTTCATAAAATTGAATTTTGGTTAATATAATATTTGAATTAATAGTCTATATCAACCATAACAAATGATCAAAAACATCCTCAAAAAAACCTAAATAAGACAAGTAGCGTTAGGACACGCAGTAGTGTGAAAGTGGATTAAATCTACAAAAAATTAAGGACATTTCCAAAAATGATTTGGCGCTATTCGGTCGTTTTAAAAAAACTAAATACGCTTCCGCCATAATTTCTGGAGTCTCTAAAATATTGATTATCAGTTAAATCAGAAAACTTCGAATGTTCAATTATGAGCAAGCCATTTGCGTTTAGAAGTTCTCTTTCAAATACTAGATTCACAATTGATTGGAAGGTGGTTAAATCAAAATTATAAGGCGGATCCGCAAAAATAATGTCAAACGTACGGTTACACTGTTCTAGATATTTAAATGCATCAGACTTTATAGTTTGAACTGGTATATCGAGCTCCTCAGAAATTTGAGCAATATATTTAATGCAGGCATAATGCGAATCTACACTCACAATATCTTGAGCACCTCTTGAAGCGAATTCAAAACTAATGCTTCCTGTTCCCGCAAATAAATCTAGTACAGTCAACTCATCAAAGTAATACTGATTGTTCAATATATTGAAAAGACCTTCTTTGGCCATATCTGTCGTTGGCCTAACTGGAAGCTTTTTGGGTGCTACTAAGCGCTTACCTTTATATTTTCCTGAAATAATACGCATTAAAAACTATTGAGCAGAATAAGATCTTTAGACGTGGCTTCGACCTTATCGCACTGGAAGTCGATCTCAAAAGGTAACACTTCAATATGCCGAATATAGGTATATGCAATTTCGAAAAGCGGACTTTGTTCGTCTATTTGGCCAATAAAACTAATAAGAGCTTGGTCTGGGTCAATTTGTTGCTGTTCTAAAGTGAATAACAAATAATAAATAAAGTCCTCTTTAGTCGAATAAGTAAAGGTGTTATAAAATTGTAATTGCCCTTTGTTGCTAATTAATATTTCAAAATTAGTTTCTGAAATATGAACGATAACCTGCTGGTTGTCTGTGGTTGTATTTTTTAGAACATAAGAAATGAGAATGCTTGAATAATGTAGATAGTCAAACTCACCAAACTGTTCATAAACGTAATTGTTAATATTAACATAGGGCACATAAACAGTCACCATGTTTTGATTCTCTAGCGCATCAAATGCGATATAATCTGTTTTTAATATCCTAGAATTGAATTTTAAATAGTCTGCTAAATGGTCTTCGGAAAATAGAGATTGCGGGACTACTGTAGCGAGTTCATTTTCATGAATTAGCTTTACACGATCAAAATCTTGCTGAAGTTGTGCATGATTCTGAAATGCGCCTTTAAGTTGTTCAAGTACGGCTTCAGGCGTTAATTTCTTTTCAAAATTTAGCCGTTCTAAAAATAGTATAGCCTCATTATTTCTATCAAGAATAGAAAAAGAAAGTCCATTCAAGCTCACTTGAATGGACAGTATTAATAGGGTTGAATCTTTAATATTACTGTTCTGTTGAGTACGTTTTTGGCCAGTTTCCATTAGTATTCACTTCATCCATTGAGCCTACTCTAATGGCATTACCATTTACACCATCTACTGAAACTACTTGTTTTTCTTTAATAATATAATCGCGTTCTTCACCATCGAGAATATTATCTTTTAATGCAATAACTTCAAATACTGGAATTTGAAAATCATTTTGCTCTAAAGTACCTGCTTTTAAATCAAATTTCTCGTCTGTTTTGCCAACAGGGTAGTACATCATGCGTTTATAGCGATCGTCTGCACCAAATAGTGAGTCTTTAACCGAAGCAAATCCTAAGGTGTCAATTATGACTACATCTATAAACGTTTCAACACCTCCAAAACGACGCGTTGCTTCAACGTCAAGAACACTTGAATCTCTTCTTTGAGTAATTGTGAATTTTGCAGTATCTAAAAATCTAACTAAGTTATCCCAGTTATTAGCAAATTGACCGGTAACGGTTCTGTAGGCAAGCTGTGAATCTCTTACATCAATCAAGTTATCTATCACTTGTGCGTAACGATCTTCTTTAACCTTGTTAAATTTAATTTCGCCATAAACAGACATGAACGTTTGATAACCCAAAAAGGCAATCAAAATCCAAAGTGCCAAAAGAATAAATTTTTTGGCTTTTTTAGGAACATATTTATCTATAAGCCATACTAGTGCAATCGTTATTCCAATAATAAGAATTGCTACAATTATGATTGTTAACATAGTTAGTTTATTGTTTTAATTGTGGTATTACGCAAATCTACAATTTTTTTTTAATCACAAAAGTCATTGTTGGTAAAATTCCTTTCTATATTTTAGTTAAAGTTTAGCTCCTGTTATATTAATGCAAACTATCCAATTTAGTCAACTCCTTAAAGATCAATTTCCTTTTGAAACAACTCCACAACAGGAAGTTGTGATAGATTTGTTATCAGATTTTATAACCAATCAGACCTCAGATACATTATTTGTTCTCAAAGGATTTGCCGGAACTGGTAAAACCACATTAATAAGCACATTGGTAAATAACCTCTGGAAAATTAAACGCAGTGCTCAGTTGTTAGCACCAACAGGAAGAGCGGCTAAAGTCATTTCTAATTATTCAGGAAAAGAAGCCTTTACTATTCATAAAAAGATTTATACACCTCGTTATTCTAAATCGGGTAAAGTCAATTTTGTATTGCAACTCAATAAAAATCGAAAAACTTTATTTATAGTCGATGAAGCTTCAATGATTTCTGATTTACCTAGTCAATCATCCTTATTTGGTAGTGGTTCGGTATTAGATGATCTCATGCAGTACGTGTATTCTGGCCATCAATGTAAATTGATGTTTGTTGGAGATACTGCGCAATTACCACCTGTAAAATTGGATGTAAGTCCAGCTCTAAATGAGCAGCAACTCGAATTAAATTACAATAAACAAATAAACACTTTTTTGTTAACCGAAGTTGTAAGACAACAACAAGACTCAGGCATCTTAGTAAATGCAACTAAAATAAGAGAAGCAATAGCCGCTAATTTTTTCAACAATTTTAAATTTAATATCGAAGGTTTTACAGATATCGTAAAACTCATTGATGGGCACGATATAATGGACGCCATAAATGACGCTTATAGCAATCTTGGTCACGAAGAAACTGCTGTGATAGTAAGATCAAACAAACGTGCCAATTTATATAACCAACAAATTCGATCACGAATATTATTTAACGAGCATGAAATTACTTCAGGTGATTTTTTGATGATTGTTAAGAATAATTACTTCTGGTTGAAACCAACTAGCGAAGCAGGTTTCATAGCGAACGGTGATATTGTTGAAATACTTGAAGTATTTGCATTTAAAGAACTGTATGGGTTTCGATTTGCCGAAGTAAAGGTACGTATGGTTGATTATCCAAAAATGCGACCGTTTGAAACGGTCATTATGTTAGATACTATAGCACTTGAAACCCCTTCTTTGCCTTACGAAGAAGCGAACCGTTTGTATGAAGAAATATTGAAAGATCACGAAGACGAATCTTCTAATTACAAGAAATTTCTTAAGGTTAAAAACAGTAAGTTTCTCAATGCATTACAAGTTAAATTTAGCTATGCCATAACCTGTCACAAATCGCAAGGTGGTCAATGGCATACGGTTTTTGTTGAGCAACCTTATATAAAGGATGCTATAGACAAAGATTATATGCGATGGCTCTATACTGCAGTCACACGTGCTAAAGAAAAATTGTATCTCATAGGTTTTAAAGACGATTTTTTTGAAGGATAACGTGCTCTAAATTTATAACAGAAAAGCAAGCTTAAAGTCTACTTAAATCCTTATTTTTGAATCTGAAAGTTCGCTATTAATGAAGATAATTTCGATGATTCCTGCACGCTATAGTGCGTCGCGTTTTCCAGGTAAATTAATGCAAGATCTTGAAGGTAAAACAGTGATTTTGCGTACCTATGAAGCCACTGTTGCTACAGGTCTTTTTGATGCTGTTTATGTGGTGACGGATAGCGATATTATTTATGACGAAATTATAGCAAATGGCGGTCAAGCCATAATGAGTAAGAAAGTTCATGAATCTGGCAGTGATCGCATTGCGGAAGCAGTTGAGCAAATTGAGTGTGATATTGTTGTTAATGTGCAAGGCGATGAACCATTTACAGAACGATCTAGTCTTGAAAAAGTATTGCGTGTGTTTGACCACGATGATGCCAAGCAAATCGATTTGGCTTCTCTTATGGTTGAAATAACTGATTGGGATGAAATTAATAACCCCAATACTGTGAAGGTAATCACTGATCAAGATAATTTCGCCATGTATTTTTCACGTTCACCTATTCCGTATCCCAGAGATAAAAATGCAGGTGCTCGCTATTTTAAACATAAAGGAATTTATGCGTTTAGAAAACAAGCACTGTTGGATTTTACTAAATTGGAGATGCGACCAATTGAAGCGACAGAAAAAATTGAATGCATACGGTTTCTGGAATATGGAAAAAAAATTAAAATGGTAGAGACCAACATTGAAGGCGTCGAAATTGATACACCAGAAGATTTAGAACGTGCTAAGCAATTATGGAAGTAAATTACGCTAACATAAAAGTAATAGGCTTTGATGCCGATGATACTCTCTGGGTTAATGAAACCTATTTTAGAGAAGCAGAGCTAGCCTTCGCCAAATTGTTAAGCCCATATGAGACCGCAAATAAAATAGATCAAGAACTGTTTAAGAAGGAAATGGATAACCTGCCCCTTTATGGTTATGGCGTAAAAGCATTTATTTTATCCATGTTAGAATCGGCTTTAGAGATTTCGAATAATGAAATTAGTCCTCAGCAATTAAAGGAAATTATCGCGATCGGTAAAGACATGATTAATAAACCTGTTGATTTATTAGAAGGTGTAGAGGAGGTATTACATAATTTATCCAAAAAATATAGATTAATCTTAGCAACGAAAGGCGATTTATTAGATCAGGAGCGAAAGCTTGAAAAATCGGGTTTGATAGATTATTTCCATCATATTGAGGTGTTGAGCGAAAAAAAGGAGGCTAATTATTCTAAGTTATTAAAGCATTTAGATATAGAGCCCTCAGAGTTTCTTATGGTAGGAAATTCTTTAAAAAGCGATATTTTACCGCTAGTAAATATAAATGCCCATGCCATTCATGTGCCATTTCATACCACTTGGATTCATGAACAAGTTTCCGAAGAAGAAACAAATGGCAAGGCTTATAAGACTGTAAATAACTTAAAAGAGATATTAACTTTTTTGAATTAATAGGTGAGAGTTCTTGATATAAATACCTGGAAACGCAAGCAGCATTATCAACATTTTAAGGATTTTCACGACCCTTATTTTGCAGTTACCATTCCTTTTGAGGTTACTAGTGCCTATCATAAATCAAAAGATCGCAACCTAAGTTTTTTTGCACGTTATTTACATGATTGTATGAAAGCCATTAATCAGGTCGATCACCTAAAGCTTAGGATATTAAATGATCAGGTGGTTAAATTTGATGTTATTCACGCTTCGGCTACCTTAATGCGTGAGGATAATACATTTGCGTTATCCTATATTCATTTTGATAATTCTATAGATCAATTTACCATTAACCTGAATGCCGAAAAAGCAAGGGTTTTAGCATCAGATGCGTTCTATCCAACCAAAAATAATATAGATTGCATACATTGTTCGGCCATGCCTTGGTTTAATTTTGTTGGGCATAAGGAAGCGTGTTCTGGTAAGCCTGATTCGGTCCCTAAATTGGCATTTGGTAAAACATATAAAGAGCAAAGTAAATTAGTAATGAATGTGGCTATTCATGTAAATCATGCATTGGTGGATGGAAGTGATTTAGGATTATTTACAGAGGCCTTTCAAGATTATTTGAATAATTAATTTTATTTTAGTTAAGTGTTAGTAAAAGAAAAGAAATTAATGACCTATAAGAACTTCCCGATGGTACCTCGTGTAATATTTGGAAGAGGTAGTTTTAATCAGCTAGAAGAAATTATTTCCCCAAATCGCAAGAGTACCGATGCACCGTTTATATTTCTTGTAGATGATGTGTTTAAAGGCAATGCCTGGCTTACAGGTAGAATTCCATTAGCCTATAGTGATAAGATCTTTTATATTTCTGCCAATGAAGAACCTAAAACGTCTCAGGTTGATGAATTAGTAGAACACATTATATTAACTACAAAAGGCGCACCATCTGGAATTATTGGAATTGGTGGAGGCACAATAATGGATTTGGCCAAGGCTGTGGCTATAATGCTTACTAATGAAGGCAGTGCAGCAGATTATCAAGGATGGGATTTGGTTAAAAACCCAGCCATTTATCATGTTGGTATTCCTACCATTTCGGGAACAGGAGCAGAGGTATCTAGAACAACAGTGCTTACTGGCCCTGACAAAAAATTAGGAATTAACAGCGATTATACACCTTTCGATCAAGTTGTTTTAGATTCCGAATTAACTAAAGATGTACCTAAAGATCAGTGGTTTTATACAGGAATGGATTGTTATATTCATTGTGTCGAATCTTTAAAAGGTACTTATTTAAATGCATTTAGTCAAAGCTATGGTGAAAAAGCGTATGATCTGTGCTTAGAAATTTTTGTTGAAAATAATTTATCAGATCGTGATGCGCAAGAAAAGCTAATGATGGCATCATGGCATGGCGGCATGAGTATAGCTTATTCCCAGGTTGGCGTGGCACATGCTATGAGTTATGGCCTATCTTATCTCTTAGGCACTAAACATGGAATTGGCAACTGCATTGTTTTTGATAAGTTAGAAGAGTTTTATCCTGAAGGTGTTAAACTCTTTAAACAAATGAAGCAAGAACACGGCATATCGTTGCCACAAAATATATGTGCTAATCTAAATGGCGAAGAGTTTGACATTATGATTGATGTGGCTCTGAGTCTAGAACCGTTATGGGAAAATGCATTAGGTAAAGATTGGCAGCGCTCCATAACCAGAGATAAGCTTCTTTCGCTATATCAAAAGATTTAGTATGCGCTGGATAGCAAAATTCATTTATATAAATTTATTGGGTTGGAAAGTCACCGGTCAACAGCATTTGCAATCGTTAAAAAAGGCAGTTGTTATTGCAGTACCACATACGAGTTGGCACGATTTTTATATCGGACTTTTGCTGCGATCGGTCATTGGAATAAAAGTGCATTATGTAGGTAAAAAAGCCTTATTTAAGTTTCCTTATGGGTGGTTTTTTAGAATGACTGGTGGATCGCCTGTAGAGCGAAAAAGTAATGAAAACCAGGTTGAAGCCATTGCACGTTTATTCGAAGAAAAAGATGAATTTAGAATGGCCATGGCACCCGAAGGTACACGAAAGAAAGTTGAGGTATGGCGAACCGGTTTCTATTATATTGCGAAAGCAGCTAAGGTACCAATTGTGATGTTCACATTAGATTTTGAGAATAAAGAAAATCGCTTTTCGGAACCATTTTATCCAACAGACGATAAGGAAGCCGATTTCAAATTTATGTACAGCTTCTATAAAGGTGTAAAAGGCAAAAAACCAGAATACTCATTTTAAGAATGATCCCAGGCGTTTTCGTCATCCTTATTTTTTGGAGATAACCCTAATACTTCATTTGCTGTCGTTACTCCTAATCCCATGACTGTACGATTTGCATAATTAAAATAAGATACGACTTGATTTACCTCCAGAATCTCACCGTCGTCATAGCCTAAATTTCTTAAATAGGCGATATCTGCTTTAGATAGGTTGTCTGGTTGCAACGTTAATTTATTAGCATAACTTATTAAGGCTAATTCCTTTTCCGATAAGTAAGAGCTCAACGTATTGTTTTCTATATGATGTTTTATTTTTTTGGCTTTATCGTCATCATTTAAAAATCGTTTCATTCCGGTGAAGTGATGCACATAGCAGTAATCACATTGGTTAATATAACTGGTATAGGTACCCAATAGTTCGAGAAACCAATTTGGAAAGGTATTGTTGCTATGATGTAATGTGTTTTTGTACAAACTCATATGTCCTACCAATGTATGAGGGCGTAAACTATGTATACGTAATACATTGTCTATCTGCCCGTTAGGACCTTTTATTTTGTTGTAAATAGATTTTAATTTACCCGTAGCTTCTTCGAAGCCTATAATTTTTATCCAACTCATTTTCTATCTTATTTTGTACTCTAAAGTTGTTAAGGAATAGTTAGGACTCATCAAATAAAACGCATTTAATTATTTGTTAAAATGATACTTTAAAATTACTGAAAACTATTTTGGCACGCCATTTGTATTTCAATTAACAGGTTTAGTTAGATGGTGAATGAAACATAAAATAAGCATGGTTGCATGCCTCTAAAAAGAAACATTTGCTGAGAACCTTTGACCTACTATATAAAAACCACCTCGCTTCCCAACGAGGTGGTTTTCAATTATAATATGTATCGAATTAAAACTTTCGTTTTTTAGAATCTTCTTTAGGGTTTTCATCCTGCTCAGGACGTGCTCCAGGAAATACCAAATTAGTGCTTGAAAATGTTGAGCCAAACGACATATTTGCAGAAAAGACTTGTGCTATGGCGTCTTTTACTTGATAATCTGAGAGTTCTTTTAGTGGATGAATGAAAGCCGACCACAACACGCCATCGGCTACCGCATATTTTACATCTAATGCTGTATGAAAATTGGCCATTAGTACGGCATCTTTTAATTCGCCTGATAGTTGTGTTGTTTCAATAATTGGAGATATGATTCGCATTCTATTATTAATAGAATCTGTAAGACAAACAAAAGCAACCTCTTGCACATAAAATTGCCATTGTCCGGATTGCCCTTGTATAGAATCGGCTACAGACTCAATAATAGTTTCAATTTTCTGGTTGGTCATGTTTTGGGCGACTAGCGACGTCCCTAAACATAAGCCTAAAATAAGGGTGAAAGTTTTCATAGTAGATCAATAAAATAAATTAGACGTTAAGTTTTAATTCAACTAACAAAAAAGAGCTAAACAAAATGCTTAGCTCTTTAAGATAGTATAAAATATAAGGACTTATTTTATTTCTTTCATCGCATTATCGATAAGTGTTCTTAAATGTTGCTTATGTGCTTTTGACGCTACATTACCAGTAGATGATGCCATATTTCTAATATTCTTAAGGTTATAAAGTGCCATAGATTTTGCTGTATGCGTAAATCGACTGCTTTGTTTTCCTGTAAGCATATTAATTAGCATTTTAGTATACTCTAATTGTAAATTTTGTCTAAACGAATTTACATTACCATATATGTCTTTACTAAAAATAGCCTTATTAAGGTCACTCATCATACTAGAAAGCGAATAGTCATTACCATACAATTCAGAATCTGTAATTCTTTGCAACGTATTGTAATGCAAAAGGTGACGTAATACATTGCGTTGAATACCTAAAACACGTGCGTGGATTTTAGGATCTTCAGGACGGCTAAAGAAATTAAAACCACGTCTCTGACCGGCAAGATGATTATACAATTCATTAGGAACATTGAAAGCATCTGGTGCAAACACATGATCTTTCAGCAAATTCATGGCTTGTTGCTGCTTTTCTAATTCAACAGGCGTATAAGGCTTTGTTGTGCCTTGTTGTCCATTAACACCGCGATCAATATACACACCACCCACATAACGAGACGTGGTATAGGCCGCGGCTGCTTGTTGACCTGTAATAGCGAAATAGGCATTACGCAATTCTTGATAAGATTGACCTCTGTTTTTAGTCTTGTATTTTTTTAATACTTCATTACCAACTTCTTGAGCTAATTGAATTCGTTGCGCCGAATAGTCTAAAGCATCACTAGACATATCGCTTACATTTACACGAGGATCAATTGCTTTTCCAGGAGAGCGCATGTCGTCTGCATCATTACCAAAAGATAATTCGGGTTGTGTAGACTTAGCTAAAAGGGCTTTGCGTTCGCCATTAGTCATTGGTTGATAGGCAAATTGAATGGCCCAATTGTCGTATGGTCCAGGAATTGTAGTCCAGTATTGGCCTTGGTTTTCACGATCGGCATTATAATTAATTGCTGGATAATCCATCACAGAACCTGTAAGCCCCATTTTAGATGTCACATCAGCATTGTTTACAGTTGCCAAGGAGTGCAATTGACTCGATTTCATGTTGTGGTTTAACCCTAGGGTATGACCAATTTCATGCAAAATTAAAAAGTGTAAAAACTCGAAAACCATTTTACTTTCTTCAACGGCATCAACATCAAAAGCTGCATTTGCTACAGTTCCAAAAAGTTGATTT
>CAJHYL010000288.1_pt1 | contig 18672 bp, 15 predicted proteins | sample 9198761 | NCBI WGS metagenome assembly CAJHYL01 (sample SAMEA7708360, study PRJEB35096) | sediment metagenome | biome: marine neritic benthic zone biome [ENVO:01000025]; feature: sediment [ENVO:00002007]; material: shallow marine sediment [ENVO:03000034] sea grass bed [ENVO_01000059] ...
AAGTAGTTGTATTCATAAGTAGGTCGATTTGGACAGCTAACATAACAAAAAAAATACAAAAACGCGATAAAACGTGATTACTTTTCGATAAAGTGTATTAATATGTAAGTAAATTCTTCAAAATTTTCAATATGACTCATATGCCCATCTGGAAAATCTACTAGTATAGAATGTGTAATTTCTGAAATTCTTTTGATGGTAGTAAACTCCAAAACTGGATCTTGTTTACCTACAATAATTAACTTTTTAACCTTCAGCTGCTTCAATATGTGAGTTCTATCAGGACGACGCTTCATGCCTTCAATTGCTGCAATTACACCTTGAGATGTCATTTGTATAGCTTCAGAAATCAGTTTATTTATGTCATTACTTAAGACACTTCTATTGTGCGCAGCGAATAAACTTGGTATGGCGATTCGAATAAACGTTTTATGATTTTGTTTTACAGCTGTTATGGCCCGATCTCTGTTACGCTTTTTTTTGGCACTATCAGCCTTTGAGGTAGAATTCATTAAGCAGATTCCTTTAATCATTTCGGGATGCTGTTCGGCAAAAGCAAGGCTTACATAGCCGCCCATTGAATGTCCAATTAAAACAACATGTTCTAATTTTAGATGTTTTAAAATGGTAATAACAGCATCGGCCATGGTTTCCATCGTATGTATTGAACCAAGACTCTCACTTAGGCCATGACCTAATAAATCAATAGCAATTACACGATGGTGTTTAAGAAGATGAGGTTTGATATTGTGCCACATATTGAGGTTTTCAAGGAATCCGTGTAACAATACAATGGCATTTCCTTTTCCTTCATCAGTAAAATGAATTTTGATGTTTCTATAATCAAGAAAATGTGACATTTAAATTTTATTATCTTGTGGGTTTATTACCGAAATTTATGTATAAAACTAAAGATATTTTAATAATTGGGTTCGCTATTTTTGCGGCCTTTTTTGGTGCAGGTAATTTAATATTACCACCACTTCTTGGTTTTAATTCTGGTCCCGACTGGTGGTTGGTAGCATTAGGATTTCTAACGTCTGCAACAATAATTCCATTATTTGCTTTGCTTGCGCACGCAAGACTACAAGGTACGATGCTGGATTTTGGAAATAAGGTCTCTCCTATATTTAGTTTAATTTTTTGTTTATGTGTTTACGCCATTGCAATTTCTTTACCATGTCCGCGTACAGCAGCAGTAACACACGAAATGGCCATTCAACCGTTTTTTGGGACCAGCTCAATTTTAACAAGTACAATTTACTTTGTTTTGGTCTTTGTTTTCGTGACGAATAGAGGACGTATTTTAGAATTATTAGGCAAATACCTTACTCCTTTATTAGGTATTATATTGTTGGCAATTATTTTCATTGGTATTTTTTCGTCTCCAGGAGACATGCAACCGTCATCTTATGAAATCCCCTTATTAAGTGGCTTTTTTGAAGGCTATCAGACCTATGATGCACTTGCTGGTTTACTCACAGGCGGAATCGTCGTTATTTCATTGAATATACATGGCTTTACCTCGGTTGAAGAGAAGAAGAAAGTAATTGCAAGATCGAGCCTTGTAGCTATGGCGGGCTTATTTATAATATATGTAGGGCTAATTGCCGTTGGCGCAAATTACAATAGTCAATTTGATGCTGAAATTTCTCGTCCTGAATTACTTTCGGGACTTACCTTAAAAACCTTAGGGAGTATTGGAAATGCGGCGTTAAGTGTGCTCATTGCCTTGGCATGTTTTACAACAGCTGTTGGTATAATTGTAGGGACATCCGATTTCTTTAAGGGCCTCTTCAACGAATCAAAAACTGCGTATTTAGTGACTGCATTTGTATCGTGCGCCTTAGGTGTATTGGTTGGGCAATTTGATGTACATTACATAATTAATGTGGCATTGCCCGCCCTTATGTTTATTTACCCATTAACTATTGTACTTATATTTTTAAATGTCATTCCCGAACGCTTAGGAACACCATCTGTATTTAAAGCTGTGGTTTTAGTCACCTTTTTATTTAGCATTCCTGACTTTTTAGGATTTTTAATTGAAGCAGATTGGTTAGCACAGTTTAAAGAAACAATTCCTTTTGCCGAAGCTAATTTAGGATGGGTTTTACCTGCGGTAGTGACATTTATTATAACAAATTTGGTCGTGAAACCGAAACCTGAACATGGTTCATAAATAATTTATGATCTAAATTTAAGAATAGTCTTCTATCTTTCTGTCTTCCCTTACTTCACCAGGTATGTTATAGTAGGCCACTATTCTATAAATCAAATTGTCTTTTATGTAGTGCCACTCAGAAACATCAAGTTCAAAATCATTCTGTTTAGCGGTATAACGAATACATGCCTTATGGGGTTCTGTTAGGACATCATGAATCTCAAACGTATGCCCTAAAAATTTGTCTTTATTACTGCTCACCAGATCTAAATAGGTTTGTCTTCCACTTATTTCACCGTAAGGGCTAACATGTGAGAAATCTTCGGATATTGGTAAATCTTCAAAATTACCTTGTTCCCATATGGCGAACCATAATTTAATTAATGCATTAGAGTCCATATTATTTTTGATTTTTATGATAGACTTCGGCCTCCTTTAATATCTCATCAAATATGGGCATGCTTTTAAATCCATGATAACTGCGCTCCGAAAATAATAATCCTGGTGAATAATTACCTTCAATTAATGTTGGCCCTTCATTGGTCAATGCGATGTCCCAACCATGGAAATAACAGGGCAGCAAAACACTTAGTTTAATTACAAGCTCAATAGCTTCTTCAAAAAACGGGATTTTAAAGCCTTCAAAAACAAAACCTGTATCTGGATGTTTAGTAATGGTTTCAGAACCGTAAATTAAACTTCGAGAAGCTGATTTTATAAGTGTGCCTTTTTCAGCATCTATGACTATCATGTATCCACCACTACTGGCATTATCAACTTGCATATCGCCATGTCCAATTCGCATAAAGGAGCCCAAACGATGTATATTGCCACGCTTATCTCTATAGGTTTCTATACGAAGTGTATTTATTGATCCGGCATGTATTTTATTTATTGTATCATTTTGAATAACGGCTTCTTGATGAATATAAAATGCGTTTGAAAGTTGCTCTAAGATATCTGCCGCATTGTGCTCAAGCTTGTGTTGCGTTAGAAAAAACGCACCATAACCACCACTTCCTTCTACGGGTTTTAAGAATAATTTTTCGACGTTGTGATAGGCCATGACTTCGGTAAAATGAGCTTGTAAATCATTAACTGAATGCACTTTCCTAGAATCACCATTAAAGTAGAACGTGGTCTTATTATTATGACCGAATACCTTTGGAGTAGGTATCTTATTTTCTTTACAGAATTCAAATAGCTTTAACTTATTTTGTAAAATTGAATATATGTGTTTGTTTTCCTGATTTCTATGTGCAACCAAGGCATTGATCTTATTGTATTGCTTAAGTGTCATGTAATCGTAAAAGTTCTTAGGGGCATCTTTTCTAAAAAATTTACGGCCGAAATAATGTAAGGGGAATTCTTTCTTTTGAAACCATAACGTGAAGACTTCTTTGAAAATAACATGAAAAGGTTTCTTGTTCTTATCATTCAAAACATATTTTAAACGTTTCAAATTTCTTTTCATAATCTTACGAATTGTTCATGCTTTTTATATCACCCATAATTTCAACAAATGCCTTATGTTGTTTAAATCCATAATAACTCAATTCTGAGTTTAATATCCCAGGGGAATGATTTCCCTCAATGATTAAAGGACCATCATTGGTTATAGCCAGATCCCAACCATGAACATAACATGGTAACATTTCGCCTAATTTTAATACGAGATTAATAGCTTCATTAAAATACGGAATTTTAAAGTTTTCGAATGTGATTCCAGTGTCTGGATGTTTTGTATAGCTATTGCTACTGTGAACTAATTTGTTTCTTGCTTTCTTAGAAAGTGTTCCTTGTTTCATATCTAGATTGACAAAAAAACCGCCACTTGAACCATTGTCAACCTCTATGCCACCTGTTCCAAATCGCATAAAAGCGCCAAGCAGCTGGACCTTATGATCTTTCCCTCTGAATGTTTCCAATCTCAAGGTGTTAATAGCATTGCTATATATGGTATTAAGTGCATCATGTTGTTTTATCACTTCTTGATATACAAAGTTGCCTTGATGCAGTAAATCGAAAATGCTTTGGAGGTCGTCATTTAATTTATCTTTATTTAATCTAAAGGCATCTTTACCGCCACTACCTTGAATTCGTTTAATAAATAGCTGTCCATCGTTGGTCTGTTTTAAAACTTCTATAAAAAAGACTTTGAGATCTGCAACAGTATTTAGGTTAAACGTATTACCATTATTAAAAAATTGACTTTTGAAATTATGACCGAAGACATTGGGTGAAGGTAAACGGTGTTTTTCACAATAGTCAAAAAAGCTCAATTTATTATCTAGTATCTCAAATATCTCTGGGGTCAACTTGTTCTTTTCCGTAAATAAATAATTTACTTTATTATACTCTTGCAAACTCATGTAATCAAGCAGATGCTGTGGTGCATCTTTTCTGTAAAAAAAGCGACCAAAATAATGGTATGGGAACTGTTTCTTGTGATACCACAAACTCAAAAACTCCTTAATCATCATATGAACAGGTTTTTTATTACTGTCCTTTAGAAAATGCTTAAGACGTTTTAAGTTTCTGTGCAAGAGTTAAGTATTAATGGGCTTCAAGCCAATTGTCACCAATGTCGAAGTCAACATCGAGAGGAACAGCAAGTTCGTATGCATTTTCCATTTCGGTTTTGATAAGCGTTTTCATCGCTTCTAGTTCAGGCTTATAAATATCAAACACTAATTCGTCATGAACTTGAAGCAGCATTTTTGTTTTGTAGCTCCCATTTGTTAGTTTATCATGAATTCGAATCATGGCTATCTTAATAATATCGGCGGCACTTCCTTGAATTGGTGCATTGACCGCATTACGTTCGGCGGCACCGCGAACAACAGCATTACGTGAATTTATATCTTTCAAATAACGACGTCTTCCTAAAACGGTTTGAACATAACCATGTTCACGGGCAAACTGCACTTGATCATTTATAAACTGACGTAGTTTAGGGTAAGTTGTATAATACGTATCTATCAATTCTTTTGCTTCACTTCTAGAAAGGTTGGTTTGATTACTCAAGCCAAAAGCTGAAACACCATAAATAATTCCAAAGTTCACAGTTTTGGCATTGGCACGCTGTTCTCTAGTTACCTTCTCTAGGTCTATATTAAATACTTTAGCAGCTGTAGACGCATGAATATCTTCACCATTTTTAAAGGCATTTATCATATTGTCCTCTTGGCTCAATGCGGCGATTACGCGAAGTTCAATTTGTGAATAATCGGCAGCTAATAATGTATAATCTTGGTCACGAGGGATAAACGCTTTACGCACTTGACGCCCTCGTTCTGTACGTATTGGTATATTTTGTAGGTTAGGATTGTTACTTGCCAGACGGCCAGTTGCAGCAACGGTTTGCATATAATCGGTATGCACTCTACCAGTTTGCTCTAAAACTTGATTTGGTAGCGCGTCTACATAAGTGCTTTTTAATTTAGATAAGCCTCTAAATTCAAGAATATCTTTAACAATTTGATGGTCTTTAGCTAAACCAGAAAGTATATCTTCAGATGTTGCATATTGCCCAGTTTTGGTTTTTTTTGGTTTGTCAATCAGCTTCATTTTTTCAAAGAGAATAACACCTAGTTGCCTTGGAGACGCGATATTAAATTCTTCACCAGCTATGTCATAGATGCGTTGTTCTAGTGCTTGTATGTCTTTATCTAATACTTTCGACAACTTCCCTAAAAATGCCGTATCTAAATTTATGCCTTCCAATTCCATTGCTGCCAAAACGCGCATTAAAGGCAATTCAATTTCGTCAAATAACTTTTTAGTACTCGCTTCGGTTAATTCCTTTTGAAAATGTTCTTTAAGTTGAAGTGTAATATCGGCATCTTCAACAGCATATTCGGTTTGTTGGTTTAGGGGTACATCACGCATAGAGCGCTGATTCTTTCCTTTTTTACCTATAAGCTCGGTTATGGCAATTGGTGTATAGTTGAGATAAGTTTCCGAGAGCATGTCCATATTATGGCGCATATCTGGATTAATCAAATAATGCGCAATCATGGTATCAAATAATTTACCATGCACCTGTACATTGTACTTATGCAATACCTTGATATCATATTTTAAGTTTTGACCAATTTTTTCAATGTGTTCCGCTTCAAAAAATGGGCGTAGCTGCTCTATTAACTGTTGTGCATCTTCTCTGTTTTCTGGGAAGGGCAAATAAAATCCTTTGTGTTTTTCCCACGAAAATGCAATTCCAACCAATTCGGCAATTATAGGATTGATATCTGTCGTTTCTGTATCAAAACAAACAGAAGTCTGTTGCATTAATTTCTCAAGGAACAATGTCATAGACAACCCCGGAGCAATACTTTGGTAACTATGTGATGTGGTTTTTGAAACTTGTCTTTCGTACACTTTACTAGTATCGTCTGATGTTTCCACCTGAGTTCCAAACAATGAGAATTGCCCTGCACCTGCCGTCGACTTTTGATTTGGTTTGTTAACAGTTTTTGTCGATTGAGAGGTAGTTGATTCAGCCTGTTCTGAAGCAAAGGTTTTGAGGAAGTTCTCGGTTAGTCTTCGGAATTCTAAATCCATAAAGATGCCTTTAACAGCATCGAGATCGGGTTTAGACAATTCAAAGTCTTTTTCATCAAATTCTACTGGAACGTCAAGCATTATTCTCGCCAATTTTTTGGAAAGCATTCCTTGTTCGGCATTAGCTTCAATTTTCTCTTTCATTTTTCCCTTAAGCTCATGCGTATTTGCGAGTAGATTTTCCATACTACCATATTGTGCTAAGAGCTTTTTAGCTGTTTTGTCTCCAACTCCTGGAAGCCCCGGAATATTATCAACAGCGTCACCTTTCATGCCTAAAAAATCAATGACCTGTTCTGGGTGTTCAATTTCAAATTTCTCTTTTACTTCTTCAACACCCCAAGTTTCGTAGCCACCTCCGAACACTGGCCGATACATAAATATATTTTCACTTACCAGTTGTGCAAAATCTTTGTCGGATGTTACCATAAAGGTTTGATAGCCTTCTTTTTCTGCTTTCTTGGCTAAGGTTCCAATAACATCATCTGCTTCAAACCCTTCTTTTACCATTATGGGAATGTGCATAGCACGCAATATTTTTTCAATGTAAGGCACTGCAAAAGTTATGGCTTCAGGTGTTTCATCCCTATTGGCTTTATATTCCGAAAACATTTCGTTTCTAGCCACACTTCCGCCTTTATCAAAGCATACAGCTAAGTGATCTGGGCGTTCACGTTTTATAACATCTAAAAGGGAGTTGGTAAATCCCATAATGGCTGATGTATTTTCACCTTTAGAGTTAATTCTTGGGTTTTTAATAAAAGCATAGTACCCTCGAAATATTAATGCATAAGCATCAAGCAGGAATAGACGTTTTTGTTCAGCCATTAAATTGAAAATTGAATGTCAATAAAACTACGAAACTAATTGGTGTTATTGAAATGCAATTTGTACTTTTCATTCACTAAAATTTAGCGATGCAGAAATTTTCTATTGCTATACACGGAGGCGCAGGTACTTTAGTAAAAGGATTAATGACACCTGAATTAGAAGCTCAGTACATAAGCGTGCTAAAAGCTACACGCGATAGTACTTTTGAGTTATTGACAAAAGGTGTCAGTGCTGTTGATGCCGTTGAGTATGCGGTTAAAATGTTAGAAGACACACCATTGTTCAACGCAGGTAAGGGAAGTGTATTCACCGCTGAAGGCACTCACGAGATGGATGCAGCTATTATGGAAGGTAAGACTTTAAATGCGGGCGCAATTTCACTCGTTACAGGCATCAAAAATCCTGTTAGTCTGGCTCGCGATGTTATGGATAAAAGTTACCATGTGTTTTTGGCAGGAGCAGGCGCCATGGAATTTGCTAAAGACCTCAATTATACTTTTGAAAATGAAGATTATTTTTATGATGAGGTTCGCTATCAGCAATGGCAAGGCATTAAGGATAGCGATAATTTTCAATTGGACCATAGTGTTAAAAAAGACGGCAAATTTGGTACCGTAGGTGCTGTGGCTTGTGATCTGAATGGGAATGTTGCTGCTGCCACATCTACTGGTGGTATGACCAACAAAAAATGGGGCCGTGTAGGTGATAGTCCTTTAATTGGGTCTGGCAATTATGCTAATAACAGTACTTGTGCCGTGAGTTGTACAGGCAGTGGTGAATATTTTATTAGAGGTGTTGTGGCTTATGATGTATCCTGTTTAATGGAACATAAAGGGTTGTCGCTTCAAGATGCAGCAGAAGAAGTTATTCACAATCGAATTTTAAAAATTGAAGGCGATGGAGGTTTAATTGCCGTTGATGCCCTTGGCAATATCGCCATGCCTTTTAATACAGAAGGCATGTATCGTGCGTGTAAATCATCAAATGGAGAAGAATTGATAGGAATTTATAAGGATTAATATGACCTTAGACTTGTGGTCCATACTGATAATTGTAGTTGCGTTTCAAGGCTTATTTTTACTTTCAATTATTCTAACTTCAAAAGGTAAATCTAAGCGCTATGGTAATCGTTTTTTGGCACTAATTATATTGACGCTCATTTGGTTTTTGGCTGAGTTTTTTTGTGTTAGGAATAAGATAGATGTAGGATTAAGTGTTTTTTATGGCACGCGTTATGGTTCTTGGTTTTTACTGGGGCCACTCATTTATTTTTACTTCCAGTCTATTACAGAACCATCATGGCGATTTTCTAAAAAGCTACTTTGGCACTTTATTCCGTTTGTGGTATTTGTGGTTATTATACCTTTTATAGCTTACAAGACACTTGATAATAGACAAATAGATTATGGGATGCTTTCATCTTTTGATCATAGAGAAAAATCATTAACAACTCTTCAATGGACCTATTCGGTAATTTTTGTACTTCAATTTGTGCATTTAGGCTATTTTTTAATCAATAATCTAAGAATGGTAAAGTCCTATGAGGGCAGTTTAACAAAGGAGTATTCCAATATAAATAAAGATGTAAAATGGCTGTCTTATTTTAATGTAATTCTAATTAGCTTACTTGTTTTGGTTGCGGTCTTTTTATACATTTTATTGATCACAGATATTTATAGAAGGCATTTAGATTACATTTATGTGTTACCTATTGGGTTGATTTTTTATGTGCTTAGTTATAAATTTATGAGAACGCAATGGCAGCCCATTGAGAAAAACGGTAAGTATGCCACAAGTACTTTTAATCAAGAATTTTCTCGCGAATACGCAGTAAAGCTAAATCGAATTGTAAATGAAGAAAAGGTGTACTTGGATGCCAAATTAAGATTGAAAGATCTTGCAGACAAAATGAATATAAGTACACATCATCTGTCCCAATTATTAAATCAAGAAGTCAAGCTTTCATTTTTTGATTTCATAAATAGACATCGCATTCAAGAGGCTAAAAAGTTAATTGATGAACATTCTAATCTGACTTTACTTCAGGTGGCTTACGATGCCGGTTTTAATAACAAAACCTCATTTGTAAATGCCTTTAAAAAATTTGAGAGTATGACACCTTCAAAATATAGGGAACAACAGCACTCTTAAAATTTTCATAAAACAGGTTAAGGTTTATAAAGGTTGTCGAAAAGTTGTACCATATAAGATATAATTGTATACTAATACTAAACCTAAATTTTATGAAAATTAAATTCTTATTATTCGCCTTAGTCGTTTGCGGTTTAACACAAATTGATGCTCAAAATTATATAATAGATGCAGGACATAGTTCTGTTCAAATTGAAGTTGAGCGCTTTGGTGTTGTAAATGTAGTAGGTCGATTTAAAGATGTTTCTGGATCCATAAGCTTTAATGAAGATGTTTCAAAAACCAGCGCCAATGCTGTTATTAAAGTAGCGAGTTATGATGCTAATAATATTGGCGGAGAAGAAGCAGTTAAGAGCAAGATTTTTCTTGATGCTGAAACTTATCCGGAAATAACATTTAAAAGTTCTGGCGTTAAAACTGAAGACGGCACAAATTTTTTGGTTGGAGACCTAACTATACATGGTACCACCAATGCTATTGAATTACCCTTTCAAGTGAAAGGGCCATTAATGGATTTGGCATCTCAAAAGCAGTCTATTGCGTTTAATGCATCAATTACTATTAATAGACAGGATTATGGCATTGCTTTTAACAGGGCATTACCCAACGGCACTAAACTTGTTGCAGATGATGTCGAAATTACACTAACAATTTTAGCCATTGCAGAATAAATCATTGAGTATACTTTTTCTTGCCTTGCTCTTTTACTTTGGGCGAGGCAATTCTATTTATGCTCAAAATCAAACGTTATTTATAGACGATAAAGCGTCAGAAGTAAGCTTTAAGGTTAAACATTTGGGCGTCTTAAATGTAAAAGGACAATTCTCTAAATTCTCAGGGACAATACATTATCGTGAGGGAAAACTAACACAATTAGAAAGTGCCATTAAGGTAAATAGCGTTAATACAGACGATAAATCTAGAGATGAAACCTTATTAAGTTCAGCCTACTTAGATGTTAAAACATTTCCAGTAATTAGCTTTTCTTCAACGGCTATTACGTCACATCAAATTATTGGACTTCTCAAAATTAAAAATGTGGAACAAGAGATTACGATGCCGTATGAATTGTCTGAAGACAGCGTGTTAATAATTTCAACTGACATTAGCCGGGAAGATTTTAAACTTGATTTTGGAAGTATGGATAGCTTAATAGGTGATAGAATAGAGGTTAAGCTAAGAATTGTGGCCCAAAAAACTAAATGAAGCTTGCTTCAACCGGTAATACTTTTACTTTTTTCTTCTTGATATTGAAGCGATCGCCATTAGCTAAGACATGGGTTTTAAGATTAACTAAAGACATTGGTGTGCCTTCAGAAAGTACATCTTCATTATTATGTTTAAGTTTTCTAGGGTCAAATACTATAACCATTCCTGAACCTATAATCTCAAACTCATTACCATTTCTAATAATAAGCCCGGTGTCTTCAGCTAGACCAACACCTATATAATTTGGAAATTTGGCTACGGCTTCGGCAAGACGTCCAAACCGGCCTCGTTTAATAAAGTGTGAATCAATAATTAGGTTTTTAACAAAACCCAAACCATCTCTCATAATAACTGCGCCTTTAATAAAAGCTTCTGTGCTACTTCCACCAGCAATCATCTCCTCACTCATACACATGGCTCCAGCACTAGTACCTGCCATCACAAATCCATCATCGTTTAAATAACGTTGCCTAATAAGCGCATGCAATTTGGTCCCTGCTATAAACTCAGTAATTTTAGATTGGTTACCACCCGAAAACATAATACAGTCTGCATCTCTAACAAGCTTCATAGATCGTTCTGTTTCTGCTTGTTTCCTTTCTCTAATGTTGAGAATCTTAACGTTAGCACACCCCAATTTTCCAAACGCATCTAAATAATTTTTACTCACTTCATCTGGAATGCTCGATGCTGTTGGTACAACTACAATTGTCGCCTCTGTACCTCCAGATAGTCTAACAACATGAGAAAGAATACCTTCATCGATAAATTCTAAGCTGTAATTTTCGTCAGAGTTAACCCCTTTATCTTCATTGCCCCCAATAGGAATTAGGATGCCTTTGGCTTTTCGCATAAGTAGAGCTGGATAAAATTATTTGGGCAAAAATAAGCTAATTTTTTAATTGAAAAATGCATATATTTATAATCTTTCACCTTAAAAATCAACCAAGATGAAGATAATTAGCATTAATGCCATGAGAGGGCCAAATTACTGGTCAGTGCGTCGCCATAAATTGATAGTTATGGTACTCGATCTGGAAGAAATGGAAGAGTACCCTTCTAATAAAGTCGATGGATTTTATGAGCGATTAAAGGCGATGTTCCCAACCATGTATGAGCATAGGTGTTCGGTTGGTGAGCCAGGTGGATTTTTTCAACGCGTAGAAGAAGGCACCTGGATGGGACATATTATTGAGCATATTGCTTTAGAAATCCAAACCCTAGCAGGAATGGATGTTGGATTTGGTCGTACAAGAGGTTATGGTGAAGATGGTGTTTACAATGTGGTGTTTGCCTATATGGAAGAATCTGTTGGGCGATATGCTGCAAAAGCATCTGTGAGGATATGTGAAGCCTTAATAGCCGGTGAAGATTATGACATGACCGATGATATTCAAGAAATGCGCGAACTTAGAGAAGCTGATCGCCTAGGGCCTAGCACAGGCTCAATAGTTGAAGAAGCTGAAAGCAGAGGCATCCCTTGGATTCGATTAAATAAATACTCCCTTTGCCAACTTGGTTATGGTGCAAACCAAAAACGTATACAAGCTACAGTAACATCCGAGACTAGTAGTATAGGTGTTGAGTTAGCCTGCGATAAAGAAGACACAAAATACTTGTTAGAACAAGCAGAGGTTGAAGTGCCTAGAGGTGATATTATTCGACGTGAACGAAGCCTTGAAGACGCTTGTAACTATGTGGGTTATCCTTTAGTCATTAAACCTATTGATGGCAATCATGGTCGTGGAATAACAGTAAATATCCAGAATTATGACGAAGCGCTTGAAGCGTTTACGCAAGCTAAGGAGAGCTCGCGAAGCGGTGTTATAATCGTCGAAAAATTTATTGTAGGTGATGATTATAGGCTATTAGTGATCAATAACAAATTAGTGGCTGCTGCAAAACGCACACCAGCACATGTTATTGGTGATGGAAAGTCAACAATTCAAGAACTAGTAGATGAGGTTAACAAAGATCCAAGACGCGGTTATGGTCATGAAAAAGTGTTAACTCAAATAACAATCAACGATCTTACTAAAACTATCATTAAAGAGGCTGGTTATAAGTTAGACACAGTTCTTAAAGATGGTGAAACGTTAATTCTAAAAGACACAGCAAATTTAAGTACAGGTGGCACAGCTACAGATGTAACAGATATAGTTCATCCTGCTAATGTTGCCATGGCTGAACGCATTTCGAAAATTATCGATCTGGATATTTGTGGCATAGATGTTATGACAACCGATATAACTAAACCTTTGTCTGAAACTGGTGGCGCAGTGCTTGAAGTCAATGCAGGGCCAGGATTTAGAATGCATTTAGCACCTACTACGGGTTTACCGCGCAATGTTGCAGCACCAGTAATCGATAAATTATTCCCCAAAAAGGGCGATACAGGAAGAATACCAATTGTTGCCGTGACGGGAACCAATGGAAAAACCACGACCTCACGATTAATTGCACACATAGCAAAAATGAAAGGCTATCGCGTTGGCTATACAACCAGTGATGGTGTATATATACAAAACAGATTGTTAATGACAGGTGATTGTACAGGACCAACAAGCGCAGAATTTGTGTTAAAAGATCCCACAGTTAATTTTGCAGTCTTAGAATGTGCCAGAGGTGGATTGCTTCGAGCAGGATTAGGATTTAAAAAGTGTGATGTTGCTGTAGTGACTAATGTCGCTGCCGATCATTTGGGACTAAAAGGTATACATACGGTCGAGCAATTGGCAAAAGTTAAAGGTGTAGTGCCAGAAACAGTGTTACCAGACGGCTACGCTATTTTAAATGCAGATGATGATTTGGTTTATGATATGCGTAGAAGTGTAGATTGTAATGTAGCACTATTCTCTATGGATGAAAACAACCCTAGAATTAAAGCACTACAACGCTTGAATGGGATCACTGCAATTTATGAAAACGGCTATGTTACCATTTGTAGAGGCGAATGGAAAATGAGACTAATGCTTGCTGAAAATATCCCTCTTACCTATGGAGGTAAGGCCAAATTTATGATTCAAAATGTTTTGGCAGCAGCGCTTGCCGCTCATGTACAAGGCATTAGTTTAGAAGATATAAAGGCTGCACTTGAAACTTTTATACCATCGGCATCTCAAACACCAGGGCGATTAAATTTATTCAAGTTTAATGACTTCTCTATTCTATTAGATTATGCTCATAATCCTGCCGGAATGAGAGCATTGCAAAAATTCACCAATGAGTTGGACGCTTCTGTAAAAGTTGGGATCATCGCAGGTATTGGAGATAGGCGGGTTGAAGATAATAACGAAATGGGAAGCATTGCAGCCGAAATGTTTGATGAAATTATCATTCGTCAGGATAAACGCTTGAGAGGCAAATCTGAGACTGAACTAATAAAAATGTTGGATGATGGTATCAAAATGAAAGATCCAAACAAAAAAACTACTATAATTCCTTCCGAAAAGGAAGCCATTACGCATGCTGTAAAAAATGCTCAAAAAGGCGCGCTAATCATATTGTGCAGTGATGTTATTCCTGATGCATTAGAACTTGTTAAAGAATTTAAAGAGAAGGAAGCAAAAGGGGAACTACAATTCGCCGAATAAAAAAAGACCACGATATTATCATGGCCTCTTTTGAACAAAGTTCATGTTTATAGAAGTGAGTTTTTTAACTCATTAAAGTTACGTTACGTCTTAATTGTAAGCTTCTTATATAGGCTTTTACGCTTATCAATTCGTTACTTTTCTTAAAGTTTATAGTTTTATTTTGAACTTTAGGATTGTCGCTTATAGGTTCAATCTTTTTTGCTACAATCAATTCCGTTTTAGTAGAGGTTTTAATTGTAGTATTGGCCTTCTCCTTGGCGCTATGTGCGCTCAAAGTAAATGGGACAACTAAAAAAGCAACTATTAGTATTAAATTTTTCATCACCAACATTTGTAGGTTTCGTTATCAAATCAACGATATACAGGTGTGAGTTAGAGAAATAATTGACGAAATGCATAAAAATGCGGTTTTATCGACTAATATGGGATGAATTATCGATGAAATACATAAATCGCTTACTTCATTCGTCTGATTTATATGCAGTTAGTAGAATTGAGAGGTAGTTAATCTATTCATCCGACATTAGGAATTCAATAAATGTAGGAATTTACGTATAATTCTAAGTTGATTTATTATAGAAGCCTGATTCCAAATTCTCATTCTTACCCTCTTGATATTTAGTCATACTAAATCCTTTGTGAATAGCGTAATAACCCGTTTCACCTTTTTTATTTACGGCGATATATCCTACTTGAAAGTTTTTGTAGTTGCTATTGGGCTTGTTTACAATTCTGCTTATTGCTTCTTCACAAGCTTCTTGCGGTGACTTACCTTGTCGCATTAATTCTACAATAAGAAAACTACCAACAGTTTTTACGACTTCTTCTCCTAATCCAGTGGCTACGGCAGCGCCAATTTCATTATCTACAAACAATCCTGAACCTATTATAGGTGAATCGCCAACACGACCTGCCATTTTATAAGCCAAACCACTAGTGGTACAACCACCAGAAATTTGTCCGTCTTTATCTATGGCAAGCATGCCTATTGTATCGTGATTTTCAATATTAATAATGGGTTTGTATTCACTTTTAACTTTCCACTCTTCCCAGGCTTTCTTGGCCTTTTCAGTTAGTAAATTTTCCTTTTTGTACCCTATTTCATAGGCATACTGCTCTGCGCCTTTACCTGCTAACATCACATGCGGTGTGTCTTCCATTACTTTTCGAGCTACTGAAATGGCATGAGACACATTTTGAAGATAAACTACAGAACCACAATTGCCTTCCGAATTCATAATACATGCGTCTAATGTGACATTTCCATCACGATCAGGTAGTCCACCTTTACCTACAGATAAACCTTCGGCATTGTCTTCTTCTACATTACAACCTATTTCAATGGCATCTAAAACACTATTGCCGTTTTGAAGTGTTTCCCATGCTTTGGCTGTCGCATTTTGTACGTTCCAAGTAGCTATCACTAGAGGCAATGAAGCGGTTGTTGCTTCATTTTTTGTTTCTGATTGATCTTGGTTAGAGGTTGATTCTTGACAGCTCAATAATGTTTTCCCAACGGCTAAACCTGCTGTAGTCAAGGAAGTATTCTTAATAAATTGTCTTCGTTTCATAATCTATTAATTATTGTCTAATTCTTGTCCGAATTGTAAGCGGTAACCATTAATATCATATATAGCAAACTCACGCATACCATGATTAAAATTTTCAATAGGATAACAAATCTTAACTTTATCTTTTAAGATTTGCCAAAGCACATCAACATCATCTGCATGAATGTAAAGACTTCCAGTCATATACGTATTAGGATAGTCTTCTTTAAAATAGCGCGTAGACAGCATAATAGCTACTTCATCCTTTTGAAGTAGAGCCCATTCATTTTCAATTCGATTAACTAAAGTGAAATCTAGGACAGACTCATAAAATTCTATGGTTTCATCCATATTTTCAACTTCTAGCATTGGTGTTAAATAATTAAAAGCCATCTTATTTTACGATTATCTCATCTACAAAAATCCAACTTCGTCCATTGTGTTCATACCCCAAATGCCATTCTGGAAGTTCGCCTAATTTTTTTGCAACAATTTTAATATAACGATATTTTTGTGGTACTTGCTTGAAGTATACTTCTTTAATCGTAATGTCTTCAGAAGGTACGGCAGCATTTATTTTTTGTGGTAACTTTTCAATGGGGTAAAATGTCTGCGCATCAACCGATCCATAACATTGCACTTCGGTTGGGTAAAAAATCCAGCTTCTTTGATCTTGAAGAAAATTCACACGTACAAGATTTATACGTTTTTCGTCTCCTAAATCTACAATAGCACTAACATCTTCATCCCAATAGCCTTGCCAAGTACCAGTTCTAAAATCTTTAGTCCCCAAAATACCATCTATGAGTGCATCATTTCCACCGGCATTATATTGATTGGCATATTCGGTTTCGAGTGTAATTGAAATATTTGGATCTATTTCATAAAATTGAGTTGTGATTTGAGTGCTTTGCTGTCCGCTTTTTTCTGCATATACAAATAGACTTATAGCTTTATCAATAACAAAAGGGCGTTCGTATGTCATAAATCTACCTTCGTTACCTAATCTATAAAATATGGTGGCATCCTTATCTACTGTTTCTAATACGACTTCAGTTTGACCTTTAAAGGCCACCTCACCTTTTGCGATAAAAGGTACTGCAACAATTTTATGATCTACAATTTCTGTTTTTGGTTCTTGACCTTCTTTAGTTCCCCAGTTTGATGGTGCATTACCCATTGTAAATTCTAATATACCACCATTAGTAATTTCATCGTGATAAATATAAGTTCTATTAAGTGGTTTGCCGTTCAATGATGCGTTCTGTATATATTTATTATCCTTAGAAATGGAATGGGCTACAACGGTAAATTGATTGTTATTTTCCAAATTGATTGTAGCTTTAGGAAATAAGGGTGTTCCAATAATGTATGTATTTGAACCTGGGGTAACAGGATAGAATCCTAAAGATGAAAAAATATACCATGCACTCATTTGACCACAATCTTCATTGCCAGAAATACCATCTGGGGTATTGGTGTATAACTCGGTTAATATTTGATGTACTTTCTCCTGAGTTTTTTGAGGTTTGTTCACAAAATTATAAAGATAAGCCATATGATGGCTAGGCTCGTTGCCATGGGCATATTGTCCTATAAGTCCAGTAATATCAGCCTGATCACGACCAGAAGTTTCCGCCTTAGCTACAAAAAGTTTATCTAATTGTGTTTCCAATTGAGCTTTTCCACCTAGCAATTCAATAAACCCAGATATATCTTGGGGTACATAAAAACTATATTGCCATGAGTTAGCTTCGGTATAATTAAAATTCACTTCATAGGGATCAAACGGCGAGAACCAGGTATTTCTAAATCGGCCGCGCATAAATTGTGTTTCTGGGTCAAATACATTTTTATAATACTGTGCACGTTTAGAGTATAGTTTGTAATCCTCTTTTTCACCCATACTTTTTGCCATTTGCGCTATTGTCCAGTCGTCATAAGCGTATTCTAAAGTTTTCGAAACGGATTCACTTTCTTCTTCCACAGGAATAAAACCAAAAGTTTTGTAGGCTTGCAAACCTAGATGGTCTCGAGTAGCCGAATGTTTCATAGCTTCTAGGGCTTTTTTAGTATCGTAATTACGGATACCCTTTAAGTATGCATCGGCAATTACTGGAACGGCATGATAACCTATCATACAACCTGTATAGCAGGCAGAAAGATCCCAAATTGGCATAATGCCACCTTCATTATATTTTGCTAAAAATGTGTTTATGAAATCATTGGTACGCTCTTGTTCAATAAGTGTATACAGCGGATGAGTAGCGCGATAGGTGTCCCAAAGGGAGAACACCGTATAGTAATCGAAGTTTTTGGTTTGATGAATTTCTAAATCCATACCGCGATAACGCCCATCCACATCTTGATACAGATTAGGCGCAATCATCGTGTGGTACATAGCCGTATAGAAGTTGGTCTTAAAATCGCTATTATCTGTTTCAACAACTATATTTTCAAGTTGCAACTCCCAAGCTTTCTGAGCCTTTGCTTTAACGTCATCAAAAGATGCGTCACCTATTTCGACTTCTAAGTTCTTTTTGGCACCAGCCTCATCTACGGCACTAATACCAATTTTAACAATAATTGGTTCGTTGTTTGGGTTTTC
>CAJHYL010000173.1_pt1 | contig 18450 bp, 20 predicted proteins | sample 9198761 | NCBI WGS metagenome assembly CAJHYL01 (sample SAMEA7708360, study PRJEB35096) | sediment metagenome | biome: marine neritic benthic zone biome [ENVO:01000025]; feature: sediment [ENVO:00002007]; material: shallow marine sediment [ENVO:03000034] sea grass bed [ENVO_01000059] ...
CTTCGAGTTCGTCTAAAGTTCTTAACGCCGCTTTAAATTTTCCATTCTCAAAATACAGTGTTGCTAAATCTTCTTTATAGTCTGGATGAATTTGGGCCAGTTCTTTAACCGCTTTTAACGCCTTATCATAATCATTAGTTATGACATAAACGCCATAAAGTGCATCGAGGTACCATTCATTATTAGGTGCTTTATCAATTGCCTTTTTTAGCATGTCTTCGGCTGCACCGAAATTTTTTAGCAAGACATAGTTTTTAGCAATCTCGTAATACACTACTGCTTGTGAGTCATCAAATTTCAAACATTTTTTGAATGCCTCAATTGAACGTTGGTAGTTTTCAATTCCTTTTTGCTTAATACCTTCAAAAAAATAGTCTTGAAACTTATCTTCATAATTACCTAAATCGTCGTTAGGTACTTGGTTAAAGTCTACCTGAGTAAAGGCAAGGCAAGGAATTAATATAATTCCGATAAAGCATAGTATTTGGGTATTCCTCAGCATTATTTCTTCCTCTAAATTACGTTTTTTGCTCGCTTAGCCTTAGTAATTATGGTGTTTTTAACAGATCATTTGGTTCCAGTACTTCCAAATCCACCTTCACCTCTAGACGTTTCTGTTAATGATTCTGTCAATTCCCATTCGACACGTTCATGTTTAGCAATCACTAATTGTGCTATACGCTCACCGTTATTAATAGTAAAATTGTCATTAGATAAATTCACAAGTATTACGCCAATTTCACCTCTATAATCGGCGTCAATAGTGCCAGGTGCGTTTAAGACCGTAATGCCTTTCTTGGCGGCCAATCCACTTCGTGGTCTTACTTGTGCTTCGACACCTTGAGGTAATTCAATAAATAAACCTGTACCTACAATACTTCGTTCTAGTGGTTTTAGAATTCTTGATTCCGAAATATACGCGCGCAAATCCATTCCCGCCGAAGCTATGGTTTCATAAGATGGCAACTCATGATTGGATTTATTGATAATTTTAATTGTCATTTTTTATTAAGCAAAAGTTTAATTTCTTTCTTTTCCAAAACTAAAACAAATACCACAAATGTGAGTACTATTGTTATGCTTAAATAATAGCTTCCTCTTAGATTTATATATAACAAGGCTGCTAGAATTACAGCTAAAATAATATAAAGCAAAATCCGCCAAAGATTATAAGGTACTTTATAATGTTTTTGCCCTAATACGTATGAAATTAACATCATAACACTATAGGCTAATAAAGTTGTCCACGCTGCAGCCATGAATCCATATTGTTCTAGGAAAACTACATTTAATGCAATGGTCAATACAGCGCCAATAACAGAGATATACATGCCAAATCTGGTTTTGTCTGTAAGTTTATACCAGATTGCTAGATTGAAGTAAATCCCGAGAAATAAGTTTGCCAATAACACGATTGGCACAATATCAAGCGCTATCCAATATGCGTCATCTCTAACAATAAGACCTTTTAGTACATCAATAAAGCCTATTATGATTAAAAGCATCACACAACCACAAATCACAAAATATTTCATGATTAAAGCGTAGACTTCTTTTGCGTTTCGTTGTTTGGCATAATTGAAGAAAAAAGGTTCTGCACCCAGCCGGAACGCCTGTATAAAAATGGTCATAAAAACTGCCAATTTATAACACCCTGCGTAGGCGCCATTAATGTCCTTCCCTAATATATCTGGAATGATCCATTTGTCAAAATTTTCATTAATAACATAGGCCAATCCAGCTATAAGAATAGGCCAGGAGTAACTTAACATTTGCTTGAATAGGGCTTTATCAAAAACAAGTTTGTGCTTAAAAAAGTAAGGGCATAGCAATAAAAATGTCACGGCGCTCGCAGCTAAATTTGAAATGAAAATATACTTCACTAAATCATTGTTGTCATATCCCGAAATCGAAATTCCAAATTTTGGTATGGCCCAGAGAAAGAAAAAATTGAGGCTGACATAAATAAAAATATTGGACAGTTTTATCACGGTAAATTTTATCGATTTGCCTGTTGCTCGTAAAAATGCAAATGGTGCAATTACAAGTGCGTCCAACACAAGAACAGCAACTAAATAATTAAAATAGTCCTGTCTAAGGTTAACAATATCAGCCAATTGCTCATTAAACACAAGTACTAACCCCAAGATGATCACAGAAGTTACGGTTAAGCTAATTAGTGTTGTAGTGAAGACATTATTTTTTTGTTCGCTTTTACTAAAAAACCTAAAGAATGCCGTTTCCATTCCATAAGCCAATAGCACATTAAAAAACGCTGCGTACACATAAAAGTAAGTGTTGTCAGAATAACTAGACGTATCAAGTGTGTCTGTATGCAGGGGCACTAAAATGAAGTTCATCAGTCTAGGCAAAACTGTAGCCAGACCATAGATAATAGTGTCCTTAAAAAACGTTTTGAGCGTGCTCAATAGTAAGGTTTAAGTGCTAAAAATACGTTTTTAACAAACGTAAAACAAAGATTAGTTATTGCTTAGTTTTAGGTATACCTGGCCGGTCCATCCCTTGTTTTTCGATGAGTTTTTCGATTTTGAAGTACTTGGTTTTATCTCCATCTTTATAGCTAATCACACATTCATATGGGCCAATCTCGAAAGGGAAAGGTTGGGTTTGAGTTTTTTTAGGCAATGTATTTCCATATTCTTTTTGAGGATCACTATGCATTATCATTTCCTCTTTCTGGTTACCAGGTGTAGTTAATCTTCCTATATAAAGCAACTTATTTTGAGGGTCTAATTCTAGCTTCGCAACATTACCCCTAAAATAAACACTATCTAATGCTACCGTATGCTCGATCACAGGAATATACATATTAACACCAGATCCTCCTCCAGCAATACCTGCAACCCATTTATAAAAATAAGCTTGATCTAATGCCAATGGTGCTTCATCTTGCAATTTTTTCGCTCCCGCACATTGTGAAAAACTTGCCATAATTGCAAATAAGAATAAAGGTAGCATAATGTTTTTAATTGCTTTCATAAGATTGACTTTAAGCTTTATAAAGATACTAAATCAATAGGTATGCCATAAAAAAAGCCTCACCTAAAGTGAGACTCTTCAATATATTTAAAGTAATGTATTAAAGCTTAGTTATTCAATGCTTCAGCACCGCCAACAATTTCAAGAATTTCGTTGGTAATTGCTGCTTGTCGTGCTTTGTTGTAAGATAATGTTAATTGATCTCTTAATTCTGTAGCGTTGTCTGTAGCTTTATGCATAGCTGTCATACGTGCACCATGTTCACTGGCAAAAGAATCACGAATCGCCTTAAACAATTGTGTTTTTAACGACTTCGGAATTAATTGCTCAACGATTTCGACTTTAGATGGTTCAAAAATATAGTCTAAATTCACATTAGTGTCTTCAGATTGTACAGGTACAATAGGTAAATATTGTTCTGTCATCACAATCTGTGTAGCTGCATTCTTAAACTTGTTATATACCAATTCTATTTTATCATATTCGCCATCTGTAAACTTAGCCATCAATGCTTCTGCAATTTCGGCTACATTATCGAAGGTTAAATTGTCAAAAACATCATTGTTATTAAAGTCTATATTAATAGATTTAGAAAGAATATCATTCCCTTTCTTACCTATAGTCACTAAACTCACTTCTTTACCGATATAAACTTCTTCAGTTAGTCGTCTAGCTTCTTTTATAATATTAGAATTAAAAGCCCCGCACAACCCTCTATTAGAGGTGATTGCTACAATAAGCACTTTGTTTAACTCACGTTGCTGTGAGAACTTGCTGCCAGAATCACCATCTAAGGTCGCACTTAGGTTTTGCAAAAGTTCGGTAAGTTTATTGGCATAAGGGCGCATTGCAGTAATGGCGTCTTGTGCTTTTTTCAACTTGGCAGCAGACACCATTTTCATGGCGCTAGTAATCTGCATCGTAGATTTTACCGAGCTAATTCTATTTCTTATTTCTTTTAAATTCGCCATGCTTTACAAATTAAGCTTGGTATTTAGACGATAAGTCTTTGGCAATTTTTGTTAAGGTATCAATTACCTCATCAGTTAATTTTCCAGACTTAAGCGTGTCTAAAACTTTACGGTGTTTAGCGTTTAATAATTCTAAATAATCTCTTTCGAATTCTTTTACTTTATCTACTGGAACATTTCTCAATAAATTTTTCGATCCAGCAAATATAATGGCTACCTGATCCTCAACAGTAAATGGGTCGTTTTGCGCTTGTTTCAATATTTCAACATTGCGTCGTCCTTTTTCAATAACGTTTAATGTTGCCGCATCGAGGTCAGAACCAAATTTGGCAAATGCTTCCAATTCACGGAATTGTGCTTGGTCAAGTTTTAATGTACCAGCTACCTTTTTCATTGATTTAATTTGAGCCGAACCACCTACACGAGATACCGAGATTCCTACATTAATTGCAGGACGAACACCTGAGTTAAATAAATCTGACTCTAAGAAAATCTGACCATCTGTAATTGAAATTACGTTGGTTGGAATATAGGCAGAAACATCTCCTGCTTGAGTTTCAATAATTGGCAATGCCGTTAATGAACCGCCTCCTTTAACTAGAGGTTTTAATGGATCTGGAAGGTCATTCATTTGCTGTGCGATGCTGTCGTCATTAATTACTTTGGCAGCACGCTCTAATAATCTTGAGTGCAAGTAGAATACGTCACCTGGATAGGCTTCACGCCCTGGAGGACGACGTAATAATAATGATACCTCACGATAGGCTACAGCTTGCTTTGATAAATCATCATATATAATTAAAGCAGGACGTCCAGTATCTCTAAAATATTCGCCAATGGCAGCACCTGCGAATGGTGCATATACTTGCATAGGCGCTGGATCTGAAGCGTTCGCAGCAACAATTACAGTATAAGCTAATGCGCCTTTATCTTCTAATGTTTTAGCTATTCCAGCAACAGTTGATGCTTTTTGACCTATAGCCACATAAATACAGAAAACAGGTTCGCCAGCGTCATAAAACTCTTTCTGATTGATAATTGTATCTATACAAACTGTTGTCTTTCCTGTTTGGCGGTCACCAATAACTAACTCACGCTGTCCTCTACCAATAGGAATCATAGCGTCAACCGACTTTATTCCTGTTTGTAGTGGTTCATTTACTGGTTGACGGTAAATTACACCAGGAGCTTTACGCTCTAATGGCATTTCGTAAAGATCTCCTCCAATTGGTCCTTTACCGTCTATTGGTGTCCCTAATGTATCAACAACTCGGCCAACCATTTCTTCACCAACATTAATTGAAGCAATTCTGTTTGTTCGCTTTACTGTTGAACCTTCTTTAATTTCTTTGGAAGGACCTAAGAGTACGATACCAACATTGTCTTCTTCAAGGTTAAGTACAATTCCTTCAAGACCGTTTTCAAATTCAACTAGTTCACCATACTGTGCATTTGATAATCCATATGCACGGGCAATACCATCACCAACGGTTAGAATTGTTCCGACTTCATCTAAAGAAGCACCTGCTTCAAATCCCGAAAGTTGTTGTTTTAAGATTGCTGATACTTCAGCTGGTTTAACTTCTGCCATTTTTATAGTATTTAAATACTTAGTTTAATGTAAATTCTCTTTTTAATTTATTTAATTGATTGGCGATACTTGCGTTATATTGCTTGTCACCAACACGTAATATGAAGCCTCCAAGGATGCTTTCATCAACTATGTTTTCAAGCTCCACGGCTTTGCTTGTTAATTCTTTTACTTTAGCAAGAACTTTGATTTCAAGCTCATTGGTCATTGGCACTGCAGTAATTACAGTTGCTTTCTCCTTACCATTCACTTCATCATAAAGGGCTATATAGCTTTTAGCTACTTCATTTAATATATCTATTCGCTTATTGCTAATCAAAACATCAAATAGGCCATTGCTAATAGTGCCTAGATTAGGAAATATTTTCCGTAGTGTGGTTTTCTTAACTTCAGATTTGACAATTGAGCTCTTTAGCATTTCCTTAAGCTCATCATTCTCTGCAATAGTCGATACGAGTAGCTTCATATCGTCATTTACAGCATCTGCTGATTTTTGATCTGAAGCTAAGCTTAATACCGCTTTAGCGTAACGAATAGCTGCTCTTGTACCTGCCATTAGATTAATTTAGTGTAGCATCGTTTAACATCGACTCTACTAATTCTAATTGTTTGTTTTTATTAGATAATTCCTCACGTACAACTTTCTCTGCAATATCTACAGCTAATCCTGCTACATGGCTTTTCAATTCGGCCATAGCCGCTTTCTTTTCGGTAGCTATAGCATCTTGAGCTTGCACTATCATTTTGCTTGCCTGCTCTTGTGCTTCGTCTTTTGCATCAGAAACAATCTTATTTTTTAATTCTCTGGCCTCTTTTAACATCGCTTCACGCTCTGCTCTAGCTTCTTTTAAAATGCGCTCATTATCTGCTTGTAAATTTTGCATTTCTAAGCGTGCATTTTCAGCTTCTGCTAAGGCGTCCTTAATAGAGCTTTCTCTTTCATTAACTGAATTAAGAATTGGCTTCCAAGCAAATTTTCTGAGTATAAAAAGTAACACTAAGAATGATAATGCTGACCAAAATATAAGTCCTAATTCGGGAGTAACTAAATCCATACTATTATATTTCTATTTAATTATTTAAACTTAAAAATGAGATGTAACCAACCGTTACATCTCATTTTAACTTTTAGGCTGACATTGCTAAGAATGATACAACTACTGCGAAAAGTGCAACCGCCTCAATAAAGGCAATTAGTACAATTGCAGAACCTTGTAGTTTTCCTTGCATTTCAGGTTGGCGTGCCATAGCTTCCATAGCTGCACCACCAATTTTACCTACACCGATACCACCACCTATGGCTGCTAAACCAGCACCAATTGCTGCTAAAGGGCCAAAGTTCATTGCGGCTTCTTGTAATAATGCTAAACTCATAGTTCAAATATTTAAATTAATTAATGATCGTGTGCTTCTTCCAGTGCCTGGCCAAAATATAAAGCCGAAAGCATGGTAAATATATACGCCTGAATAGCTACAACCAGTACTTCTATTACGCTAATAAATACCGTAAACAATACCGAGACTGGTGCTATCCAAACCGTTTTTAAAACAAATATTAATGATATTAAACTCAAGACGATAACGTGTCCTGCTGTAATGTTAGCAAACAAACGAATTAATAAGGCCATAGGCTTAATGAACATACCCATAAGCTCTATAGGTGCTAAAAACAATTTCATGGGTACAGGTAAACCTGGCATCCATAACATGTGCTTCCAATAATATGATTTGCTACTAAATAATGTGATTATAAATGTGATAATTGCTAATGTTGCTGTAAATGCGATGTTACCACTTAGATTGGCACTAAATGGGAAAAAAGGAATTAATCCAAATATGTTATTTACCCAAATAAAGAAAAACAATGTTAATAAAAATGGCATATATCTTCTGTAGTGCTTCTCGCCAATATTTGGAACCGCAACTTCGTCTCTAATAAACACAACGATTGGTTCCATAAATTTGCCAATGCCACTTGGCATGTTAGTTTCAGATTTTTTATATGATCTTGCTGCTGCTGTAAAGATTGCAATTAGCAACAGTACCGAAAGGAACATAGAAAAGACGTTTTTGGTGATTGAAAAGTCTAAAGGTCTTTTAGCGTTTGTTGGGTGATGCTCTGCGTCATAAGCTACTTCAGTCACGCCTTCATCCAGCTGATAAATTTTTTCGTGTACATTAACGAAATTTAACCCTTTCTTTTCCACAATCACTTTGCCATCTACATCGTGATGGAATTCACTAGACATGAACGTCACCAAGCCATTATCAGTCCATAATATCACTGGAAGTGGTACAGCAAAATGTCCTGCTACATGAAAACTATGACTGTCTTTTATATGATGGAAAATGAGTTCGGAAGTGTCAAATTCTTTTCCTTCTTCTTTTGGAGCTTCATTAGATGCAAATCCGTAAGAAAAAAGCGCTATAAATAAAAGTGTTAAAACTGCTTTAATACTGCCTTTTTGCATAGAATTTTCTGTTTAAAAATAAGCGTCTTTAAATTCCGTGCAAAAATACACACATTCTATTAACTAACAAACTAAAAGAGTGTTTGTTTTTAGCTTTTTTGTAGAAAATTATTGAGGCTAAAAATTTCGAATCCTAAAAACAAAAAATAAGGTATAAAAAAGTTGATAACTTCTAGTTGGGTATGCTCGTAGGTATTGAAGAATAACGGCGATAAAAATATAATGGCCAAGACCATTTTAGCGATGGTAAGGATCAAAAAAGATTGGAATATTTTTTGGCTTTTTTTTCTACTTTGATCTCTTACAATTAGGTATACAGCACAAACCGTAACCACATGAAATGTATAGATCGACCAAATTGGAAATTTTAAGTCACCTTCAAAAAAATTACTTAGTAAATACGTATGTACTCCAAATAATATTAATGCAAACGCAATTAATTTAATTAAGAACGATGATAATTCTTTAGTCATTTTCGTCTTGTTGTTTGGTGATTTTTGATACTTGCTTTATGACCGCGAATAACGCAATGCCAATAAATAAAAGCGTAAATATTACCGTGTATATGTTATGTTTATTAGGGAATTTCTCATCGAGCTTATAACCAATATATGCGCCTAGGGCAATAGTGGCCAGCATTTGAAATCCAGCACCAGATATTTTGGCATAAGAATTAAGCCGATCTTTCGTTGTCTTTTTCTGGTTTTTTTGGTTGTTGTTCACCCTTGTTGAGTTCTTTTACTGCGCCTTTCATATTGCAAGTTGCGTTAAAGGTAGCGCCAGGCTCAACAGCTAATTTAGCCACTTCTACCTCACCCTGTACATAAGCGGTTGATTTTAATGAAAGTGTTCCTGACAATTTTAATTTACCCGAAAAGCTTCCTTCAAAATCGGCATTGGTGCCTTCTATGGTGCCATTTACAAATCCTGATTTGCCTACAACAACTTTTTCTTTGGTTTTGATGTTGCCTTCAACTTGGCCATCAATTCTAAAAGGGCCTTTGCTGATTATATCTCCTACAATTTTCGTGTCTTGAGCTATAATATTTTGGTTTGAAGAGGTCTCGTTAGTCATTTTTCCTTTGGTTTTATCTGAAAACATAATGTTTCAATTTACAAATTATTCTGCTTTTAAATAAGCCTCTAAGTTCTTGTGTATCTGAACAATCTGGTAATTTGGTGAAGAAATAGCAATGTGATCCCTTGTGATATTAGTGTCTTCTCTCTCATTTAAAATTTCAGCAAATCCTGAAGCGCCTTGAATGCTAGTTAAGCCATGAACAACTACAAAAGTTGTAGACGTATCATATCGGTCTATTGAAGTAGACAGCTCAAAAAATCGTATTTTCTCAACGGCGTCATCCAATTCTTTTTGGAATGCTTCAAGGTCTTCTTGAGTCGCATTTTCAAATCTATAAAGTACTTTAAATCTTCTTGCCGAATCATCATCTACAAACTCGTTTTTTTCTAGTAATGGAATTGTAGTTTGCATCATCGCTTCTGCACTTTTTCCTTCTTCGCTATTTGGATAATTAAGTGCAATAAAATTTATAGCTTCTTTATAGCTTGTGAACCCATTCAATCGTCCTTTGGCTACGGCTTTTAAATATTCAAACTTTGGCACTATTGCTTCACCATCCAATAGTGTGATATACTTATCTGTTTCTGCAATTACCTCCTCAAACTTTTGTGCTTCATACTGCCCATATATTCTCTTATAGATATTCTCCGGACTGTTTTCATCTTCTTCCAGAATTGTATTTGGATTGAGCAATATGGTGGCATAACGAGAATCGGGATGATTAGTTATAATATCATTTTTGGTGATTTCGGCTTCATCATTGAGATTTAATTCCTGATAAATTTTGTACAAATTATATTTGGCGGGAAGTATAAGTCTTTCTTCTGGATCACTATCTAAAAGTCCTCGTAATTTATCTTTAGCCAAAAGGAACTCCTTGAATTTGTCTTTATAAATAAGACCTAATTGGTAATATGCAAAATTTCGGTCTTTTTGCAAGCTATCAATTGCTGTTTGCTCTGTTGGTATTCTTGCAATATAAAACTGAGGATCATAAAGTTCATCTTCGGTAGCATTGACTAAATCTTCATCTATTGTAGTATCATCAGATGTATATTGGCTCTTATCTGCCCATCTCCAATTATCTGTAAGTTCTCTATCGCCCCAAGATTGGATAAATTCATTTCTTCCAAAAGCCACAGTAGTTTGGTTGTAAAAGTAGAATGCGGTTTCTCCTCTGGCATTGGCAATACCACCTCTGGCATTAGTTCTGCTCGTGTTTGAAGCTGCTGCTTTTGCGGCATTTTGCTGACGCAATTCGGCAGCTTCTTCGGCAGCTTTGGCTTCTTCGGCTTTCTGCCTCAATTCATCTGTATACGATGTAAATAATGCCAATCGCTCATCTTCTGTCATCCTAACCAAAGCTAAAATGCTATCATTTCGCTGGGCAATATCTTCATAGCGGATAACGTCTGCCAAGTTTTCTTTTTTCTTATTTATGGATCGCCATAGCTTGGTTCTTTCATTTAGGTTACGCATGGTGCTATCGTAATAGGCTCCAGCTACTCTATACTCCGCATTATCAAAATTCATGTCACCCAGAATTTGATAATTTTTAGCCTTAAGAAATTTATCTTGTGAGTTGGTGCGTAATGATTTATTATAATAGGTTACCGCAAGTGAATCTGAACTATTGCCGTTATGAAATTCTCCTATTTGATAATAAATTTTATCTAAGTACGGTCTGTTTTCTCTATTCTCTTCGAGTTCAGTGAGTAATTCTAGAAATGCAAGTTTGTCTTGGTTTTCGAAATCAAAATTTTTAGCCTTCTCTAAGTGTGCGCTAACCCAGTAAATACGTGGCGTCTTTCTATTAAGTTCAATCACTTTATCAAAGGCCAAATTCGCACTATCTCGTACGCCCAATGCGTTATACAATTGTCCTTGAATAAAATGGTAACGCCCTTTTTCGTCATTGCTTCTTGTTTCACTAGCAGCAATTTCGAGTTGCACGATAGCACTGTCTAACGCTTTGTTATTGATGTAAGCTTGTGCCAAAGTAGAAGTGGCATCAGCCAAATCTTGCTTTTCAATATCTGCGCGACGTAATAAGCGCTTAAGATTATCTATGGCAAGATCGGTGTTTTCTAATCTAAGATTTGTTTTTTCTCTCCAGATTTTGGCCTGATTAATTTTATCACTCGCAGGATACTTAAATAGTATATAGTTGAACGATTCTAAAGCCGGAATAAAGCGTTGATCAAAATAGCGAGCCTTACCCAATAGTAAATAAGCTTCATCCATTTGCGGGTTTTTCTCTTTACCCTGGATATTCATAGAATGCTTTTGAATGGCTTTGGTTGCTTTTTCTTCAGCGCGTTCAAAATCGGCATTTTTCGACTGACCTGGAAGCACTACCTCTTCGCTAATTTGCATGCGTTCTATAGGAAGTAGTTCCCAATAATTATCGGTATAACCCTCATTTAAATTTTCGCGACCACTTTCTAAAGCAAGATTTCCATTGAACAGAATATTGTATTCTGTGCCTACAGAATGCCAAGTTCTACTTACAAAATTGTCTTTTTTGCGTGAGCAGCTTGATATAGTAAGAGCTACCAATAGTAAAAGTATGCTATGCCGCTTCGAGATAATCTTCAATGTTGGTACATTTTAGTAATGGTATAACTTATAGACCGCCATAATATTATACAGTCAACCATATAAATTGGTACAGGCTATAAAAATAGTCATCTTTTTGTATTTACGACTACTTTATGAAGATTTTAGGCCAAGTTATTGGCAAAATGAGCTTCTAACTCTTTGAGTGTTGCGGGATTGGTTTCTAAGTCTTTAACAACGATGCCTTTATCTAAAACTACAATACGTTCACAAACTTCTGTGACATGCATGAGATCATGCGATGAGATGAGTACAGTTATATTTGGATCGTCTGCAAGTTCTTTAATAATCTGTTTTAATCGAATCTGAGTTGTTGGGTCGAGATTCGCAAACGGTTCGTCAAGCACAATAACTTCAGGATTTCCTATAAGCGACGATACTATACCTGCTTTTTTCTGATTTCCTTTACTCAAATCTCTTAGGAATTTCTTTTTCCCCAGAATTTCACCATGAAAGAAATCTTCAAAATTTGAAAGTAAGTTATCCACGTCAGCCTTGTTTTGGTGTCTTAAATCACCTATGAAGTAAAAATATTCTTCAGGTGTGAGATAGCCAATTAGAAAACTCTCATCAATAAATGCTGAAGTGAAAGGCTTCCAATCTTCGCTCTCATTAACTTTTATGTCGTGATTAGAAATATAACCAGTGGTTGGCTGAATTAAGTCAAGTAATAAACTAAACAAGGTCGTTTTTCCAGCGCCATTATTTCCCACCAAGCCAAAACTTTGGCCTTTAGGTATATTTAAGTCATCCGTCTTCAAAACTTCTACACCCTTATATGCCTTAGATAAATTTTTTGCTGTTATCATATCTTTCTTTTTAGCTTTCTTGATTAAATGCATCAATCATTTTATACTTTGATGCCATATATTTTCCTGTAATAAACTTCATTAATCTTTGATGGAATACAATACCTAATAACCCAATACCTGAAATACCAATAATACCTATTTCATAGCCTACTATATAATAAAGAATAAGAAAAATAAGCATTGGTAAAATCATGAGTGGTAAACCTACAAGCCATTGCACTGCACCTGTGCCTTGATAATTAAAAGCAGCACGTTGATCTAATTTTATTTTCTTTCTATTAAAAGATCCCGCAAATAGGATAACATGTGAATTAATCCCTATGTTATAGATTGCTGCTGCGAAGTGCGCCAGTAAGATTTTCCACCCAAAATAGACATATGGTATACTCAGAATGAAAAGGACCGCTACACTAGCGACCATTAGCGTGAATTTTGACTTTAAATACTTCTCATAAGGTATATTTTGACTCATGAGAAGTTTATAATATTCACCGTCCCATGCTGGAATGAACTGTCCAAATGAAATAAGAAAAACGCCAGTTACAAAAATCCCAACAAACACATACACAAATGGCATTTCTAAATAGATTTGTTGTGGATAAAAGAACAAGCCATATAATAAACCAATGACAATTATGAACAATGACGATTTAGAGCGTTTATTACGTAAAATAAGTCGTATATCAAGCTTCATAAAAGGGGCTACATCACCAAACTTATTAGTCCAGTTAAGATTGGAAGACTTAACTTCCTTAGCTTGCGTACTAAGTGAATTATCTATATACAACTTTTGTTTTAACGTCTTGAAGTTAAGCAAGTACAGCCCTGTCAATGCGGCTGCTGGAATAATAAGTAATATCGGTTGATTGGTAATGGCAAGTATGCCATTAGATACTAAACTCGAAAACGACACGACATTAAAATAATCTAACCCAAATAAGACGGCCGCTAAGGCCATAATTGGTAGAAATGAGAGTTCTGTCGCTTCAGAAAAACTTTCAATAATAAAATTGAGGAAATTAATTATAAATACAATCATTATTATGGTTAAGAACCATATGAGTACAGTAATCGTGCTATAATCGTTAATAATAAGGATAACACTAAAAGGGATGAGTGCAAAAAATGGTAGGAAATTAAAGAAAGACAAGGCTGATTTACCTAAAACATAGTTCACCACCTTAGACCTACTAATGGGTAAGGTGAGCAGTGGCTTAACGCTCATCACCGGGAGTTTTTGAAAGAAAAACCGAATTAATAAATCTGCAATAATCCAATAAAACAAAAACCCATTTAAGACTATAAATGGGTCATTGTCTGGATATATTTTTTTTAACACATGAAAAATAGAAAATCCTAAAACCAAGAAAATGCCAATAAAGTAAAGGGCAATGAATACCATAAATACATTGATAATGACATTTTTCTGCCAGTTAGAAGAGCGCGTAAACTGGCGCCATTCCAAATTAAGAAATCTACTAATCATGTTTTTTTGGTTGTGTTTGGTATGTTAGTATAACAGTACGTTAAATTGTTACAAACATTCCTAATTTTACTGTAATACTTCATTATTTTTGCGCAAATTATAATTTAATGTCGCAATTCCATAAACTTACTATAAAGTCTATTAAAAGAGAAACTTCAAAAGCCGTTAGTTTACTTTTTGAAGTTCCAGAGTATTTAGCAGACACATACACCTTTAAAGCAGGCCAATATATCACATTGAGAGCCTTTATTAAGGATCAAGAAATAAGGCGTGATTATTCGATATGCACAACACCTGAAAGCAAGTTGCTCAAAGTTGTTGTTAAGGAAGTTGAAGGTGGTGTGTTCTCCGTTTTTGCCAATCAAAATCTAAAAGAGGGCGACTCACTTGAGGTGGCGCCTCCTAATGGTCGTTTCATTTTTGTTCCTGATGCTGCTAAAAGTCGCACCATTATGGCATTTGCTGCTGGCAGTGGAATCACTCCTGTTATGGGTATCGTTAAAACTGTTCTTGAGTTAGAACCAAATAGCAAAATGGTATTGACCTATGGTAATAAAACTCCCGAGGATACTATTTTTCTCAAGGATTTGATTTCACTCAAAGAACAATTTGGAAATCGATTTCTACTGAAGTTTGTATTCAGCCAAACCACTCATAATGATGCATTGTATGGTCGTATTGAACGCCCTGCAATAAAATATATGCTCAACCAAATTGAAGACAAGACTAATATTGACGCCTTTTATTTGTGTGGGCCAGCAGCAATGATTACTACTATTAGTGATCTATTAATTGACGAAGGTTATAGCAAAGATAAGGTACACTTCGAACTCTTCACTCCGGCTGAGCAACCTGATGCTCCTATTGCTCAAAAAACTGATGGCCAGACAAAGGTAACTGTAACTGTTGATGACGAAGAATTGCAATTCAACATGCCTAAAACCAAAACTGTTTTAGAGAGTGCTTTAGAGCATGATGTTGATGCCCCATACTCATGCCAAGGTGGGATTTGTAGTAGCTGTATTGCAAAGCTAACCCAAGGCGAAGTAAAAATGCGACAGAACAATATTCTAACAGATGGGGAAATTGCCCAAGGACTAATCTTAACCTGTCAAGCAGAGCCTATAACGGATGAAATTTCGGTAGACTATGACGATGTTTAGGCTTGTAGAATTGTTTTTGCCTTGGCTAGAATCGCCTCTGGAGTAATAGTCTCCATCACGTTTTCATAACCTTTTGGAATTGTTTTTCCATAAACTGACGTCGGAATGTGAGGGTACTTCTGCCTATCGGCCAAGAGCATATGTTCTTCTGGTTGGCCAAATGGTGCAAATCCTGCAAATGGATGCGTAACACCCCAAATTGTTAATGTTTTAATACCAAATAATGCTGCCAAGTGTGCATTAGCAGAGTCCATAGCAATCATTAATTTGAGATTTGAAATGACATCCAATTCTTCATTAAGATTCATTTTACCAGCTAGACTAGTCACATTATTGATATTGTTCTCAAAGGATTGCAGTTTTAGGGATTCTTCCTCCCCGCCTCCAAATAATAATATGTGGTGAGATTTTGAAAGTTCTTGAATGACGATTTCCATTAAATGTAAGGGGTACATTTTTCCCTTAAACGCGGCAAATGGTGCTATGCCAATCAAATCCTTACTCGCACTGTTAATTATATTGAGAACATTGGTATTTAATTCTCGTGATTGTGGAAATTTGTGTTCATTAAAATCTATCTCAAAACCTAATTTACTAAACACATCGGCATAACGTTGGTGCGTGCTTTTTAACTGTTGGAATTCTCGCCCGGTAACTAATGCTTTTTTATCTGCCCGACCTTTATCAATTTGTACAAATTTAATTGTGCTGAGAAAAACTTTTAAGACATTACTACGTAGTACATTATGTAAATCTGCTACTGCATCAATATTGAGTGTTTTTAATTCTTTGGCCAATGATTTCAAGCCAATTAAGCCTTTATGTTTTCCTTTAACATCAGCATTAAAAATAGAAACACCCTCCAACCCTTGAAATAATGGAGCGAAATGTTTACGAGTTAAAATAGTTAATTGAAGTTCTGGATAAGTGGTTTTTAGGACCCTTATAACTGGCACTGTCATTGCTACATCACCCAGTGCAGACAAACGTATTACCAAAATGTGTTTGATTGAACTTGCCATGATATATGTAGTGCGGTAGCGTCTAAGCTAATTTAATGATCATAGGTTTACTTCTTCGCTCTTAGTACCGGGTTGAGCTCTTCATCATTATACATTTTCATCTGTTTGTAGACTTTCATGTATTTATCACCATTTGCAATATCGTTTAATAAATCATCTATTGCAGTAGATAAGTCTGTTCTTTGTTCTAAGAGTACTTGTAGTTTTTTGTGACACGCTTCCCGATGTTCTAACGAGGCATCTTCTCTGGTAGCTTCGACATTCATGTGATAAATCTTTAACGCCAAAATAGAGAGCCTATCTATTGCCCATGCAGGACTTTCTGAATTTATTTTGGCATCTGTTTTAGGCTGAACATCTTTATACTTATTTAGAAAATAACTATCTATAAATTCTACCGTGTCTGTTCTGTCTTGGTTAGATGCGTCTATCATACGCTTGAGTTTGAGAGCGCCAACAGGATCGATGTTAGGATCGCGTATAATATCTTCATATGCCCATTGCACGGTATCAATCCAACATTTTCTGTATAGCAAATGTGAAATTAAATCGTCTTTGTCATACTTATTTGTAAATGGTTGATCTATAGAATTTAGTTCTTTGTATGTACTTATGGCTTCTTGGAAAATGGTATTGGCTTTGTCCGAAAACATGTGCTTAAATTTAGACTGCAAATATACTTTTAATTAATAAACTTTACCAATTCAAGAGACTTAGAAAGTTTTTACTTAAAGAGGTCATAATAAAAGAAGTCCAATAGGTGTTATCAAAAACAACCACACATAAACCTCTGCAAACCAACGTTCTTTTACTATCTGGATGTAGTTAGACATGATAACAGACAATGGCCCAAATAGAAAAATAAACTCACTCCCGTTTTTGTTATTTGCTACTGCAATTATTATTACTGCAATTATCGCTGCATATATTATAAGCAAGTGTGATGCGCGAAATAATTTTGGTTGATCTTTTAAACTTTTCACATAATAAATCAGCGCCCAAAAGCCAAGTGAAAAAACAAGGGTAATAGGGATAATTAATTTTAAGTTGTTAAACACTGTAAAATCATAGCTCAATCCATCAATGTATGCTGATAAACTCCCAATACTACCAGTGAAAATAATGGAATAGCTAACGGTTAAAATTGCCACAGTTATTAGACCTAATAAAGGAATTACCCAATTTTTAAGGCTTTCTATAGAATATAAGAATAAGGCTGCTAGAAGTAATCCAAAAAACAGAAATGACCAAAAGTAGAATAGGCTGGCTATACCAATCCAAAACGCAGCATCAAATATTTTCTTTTTTACATTGCGCTTTGTTCTTATGCTTATTATACGTCTTAAAGCCAACATGATAAAAAAGCTCGCTAGAATCACTTTACTATTAAGCATACTCGAAGGCAACATAAAGAGCAATAGAAAATAAAATAAGATTTTATAGCTATTTCGTTGGGTTAAATTATTCTTAGTAACAAAGAAGGCCAATACTACAATAGAAAATAATAAAACTAAGCAGAATAGTACAATTCGAAGAATATGACTGATCTCAATTGTCTCATCTAGAGCATTGATTTTGACTACAAAAAAAAGTATTGCTGTTAAGCTTAAAATGATAACCAAGTGAATTGGTTTTGAAGCGCTAAAAAATCTTGTAATCATTTAAATTTTGTGTACTTTTGTTCAATAAATATAACATTATACCATGAAAGATTTTTTCTACGCTATACAAGACTTATTTGTTGATGTATTATTTATGCCATTTGATGCCTTGCGAGCTCTTGAATTAGAGAATTGGTGGTCTGCAAATGTGGTGTCCTGGATATTTATTGTTATTGGTCTTGTGGCATTTACTTACTGGATGCTTCAATTAAAATCTTTCAATGATAATAACGAAGAAGATAAGAGCGTAACCGCACATTCTTTTTTATAAATCGAATCCGATATCTTTTCTATAATACATGTTATCAAAGTTGATGTTTTCAATAGACTGATACGATGTCTTTAGTGCTTCTTTAAAATCTTGACCGTATGACGTAACGGCTAAAACTCGTCCTCCTGAAGTAACCACCTTACTGTTTTCTTTCTTCGCTCCTGCATGAAAAACAAGAGAGGGTGTTGTATTTTCTAATCCACTAATTTCTTTGCCTTTTTCATAGGCTTCAGGGTAACCGCCAGATACCATCATTACCGTTGTTGCCGTACGTTTATCTATGCTGAATTCTATTTCATTTA
>CAJHYL010000216.1_pt1 | contig 18330 bp, 17 predicted proteins | sample 9198761 | NCBI WGS metagenome assembly CAJHYL01 (sample SAMEA7708360, study PRJEB35096) | sediment metagenome | biome: marine neritic benthic zone biome [ENVO:01000025]; feature: sediment [ENVO:00002007]; material: shallow marine sediment [ENVO:03000034] sea grass bed [ENVO_01000059] ...
AGATAAGTTACAAAAAAAATAAAATTGCAGATAAAAAGATACGTTAAAATTGGTAATGCAATTATTGCTAACTTTGCCATCTAAGTGAAAGTTGTAGAGCAAATAAAGCAGCCTGTTGCCTTTGAAATGGATCTTTTTGAGCAAAAATTTCAGCTCTCAATGTCCAGCAAAGTAGCTTTACTTAATAGAATCACACATTACATCGTAAACCGAAAAGGAAAACAAATGCGCCCTATGTTTGTGTTTTTGGTTGCCAAAATGCTAAACAACAATCAAGTAAGCGAGCGTACTTACCGTGGTGCGTCTGTTATTGAGCTAATTCATACGGCCTCTTTAGTACATGACGATGTTGTTGATGATAGTAACAGGCGAAGAGGCTTTTTCTCAATAAATGCCTTATGGAAAAATAAAATTGCTGTTTTGGTAGGTGATTTTCTACTTTCTAAAGGGATGCTAGTATGTATAGATAATAATGATTTTGACCTTCTGAAGATAATTTCTATAGCTGTTCGAGAAATGGCCCAAGGAGAATTACTCCAACTTGAAAAGGCCAGAAAATTAGATATAACCGAAGACGTCTATTATAATATTATCAGACAAAAAACAGCCACATTAATTGCTGCATGTTGTAGTTTGGGAGCGGCTTCAGTAAAACCTAATTCTGATGAGGTTGAAACAATGAGAAAGTTTGGCGAACTAATAGGAATGGCATTTCAAATTAAGGATGATTTATTCGACTATGGTGAAGAACGTATAGGTAAACCAACAGGAATTGATATTAAAGAGCAAAAAATGACACTGCCATTAATCTATGCGCTTAATAGTTGTTCTAAAAAGGAACAAGCATGGTTAATAAATTCAATAAAGAATCACAATAAGGATAGAAAACGTGTTAAAGAAGTTATTTCTTTTGTAAAAGAAAAAGGAGGTTTAGAATATGCTATTGATAAAATGAAGCAATTTAGAGACGAAGCACTAAATTTACTGTCATCTTACCCTGATTCAGAAAGTAAAAATTCATTAGAACTTATGGTGAATTATGTTATTGATCGAAAGAAATAAGTAACTATTTGTTCGCGCTAATATCCTAATTTGTTCTGCTTTTCTTTCATTTTTAAATAATTAGCTTCATCACCTAGATTTATGTAGACCTGTTGTAAAGCTAATATAGGATTAATATCTTCCGATTTTAACGTATGTGCTTTTTCAAGATAAGGTTTTGCTCTTTTAAGAAAACCAAGTCCTTTTTCTTTTTCAACAGCGTATTGTTTATCGTCTGTTATCTCTGCTGTGGTTTGTATAATATCAGCACCTAGATTAAAATAAAGAACGCCCAAACTATAATACGCTTCAAAATATCCTGAATTTAATTCTATTGCTTTTTTATAATCTAGTTCTGCCTGAGCTGAATTTTTCAAAACTTCATTTACATAACCAGATGTATAGTATATAATAGCATTATCTGGGGCTTGGAGTTTGCTCTCTATGAGTAAATTTTGAGCTTGTTCGAAATTACCTTTTTGAAGTTGTAAGTTTAAATCCCTATTCAAAAGATCATTGTTTTTTGGAAATTCTTTTCGGCACATTGCGAGTTCATTTTCCGCTTCTTCTTGTTTATTCAAAAGTGATAAATTTGAAACAATAAAAGAACAACATGTCTCGGGTTTGTAACCTTTAGATTTGGCTTTCCGATAAAACCCAACAGACTGAGAAAGCTCTTTTAAGCCGTCATAACTTAAGCCAATATTAAAAAGAGTCATTCCATTTGTTTGACCTAATTGCTCATCTATACTTGCAGATGTTTTAAATTCTGCTATTGCTTTTTCATATAATTTGTCATTGTAATAATTAAGACCATTACCTATGGCAACTTGACTCAATATTGGAAGATTTCGTTCAACTTTCGTTGCAATAGATTTTTTATTCGGTTCCAATTCAATTGCTTTCTTATACGCATCATAAGCTTTTGATGTGGCATTTTCTTTTAAATCGGCCGATAATTTTTCGGTAGACAACGCAATACCGTAGTAAATATCGCCTTTCAACACCCATTGTTTAGCATCAGTGGCATTATTTTCACCTTTAAAAAATTGATCGATGTGCATTTTAGCTTTGGCCATGTCACCAGCACGAAGGGCTTGTTCAGCCTTAGCATCATCTTTCTGAGCATGTGTTGTTAACGGTAAAACCAAGATTAATAGAACTGCAAAAAACCTCATTATAATACAATTAGTGATTATACATTTCTCTAATTTAGTAATTATTGCGCAAAATTATTTTCTTCAGGCAACCATTTGCATGACTTTTGCGTCTTTATAAACAGAAGGCTAAACGAAAAGATTTTTTGAAGGTTATTCAATTACATAAAAACGAAGCTAAACTGATTAATTCAGCCAAGAAAGGGCAGCGTAATTCACAACGTGTATTGTTTGATATACATGCACCAAAAATGCTAAGTATCTGTAGGTACTATATTAAAGATGTGCAGTATGCAGAAGATGTGATGTTGAAAGGCTTCTTAAAGGTTTTTAGCAATTTGAACAAATTTAGAAATGAAGGAAGTTTTGAAGGATGGATTAGACGCATTATGGTTAACGAGTGTATTTCTTTTTTAAGGCAAATGAAACAAGTTGAATTTGTTACAGATGACTTCAGTAAGCATGATGAAGTAGCGTTGCAAACTGATGTCGAATTGGAAACGCAAACCATTCAAAACCTCATAGATCAACTTCCTGAAGGCTACAAAATAGTATTTAACATGTATGCCTTAGAGGGCTATAAACACCATGAGATAGCACGTATTCTTAATATTTCGGAAGGTACGTCTAAGTCTCAGTTGTATAAAGCAAGAAAAATGCTGCAACAGCAGTTAGAAAAATTAAATCTTACAAGTAATGGCACCAATAAAGTTTGAAGATCAGTTAAAAGAAAAGCTAGAAAAACGTCAACTAAATCCTAGTGAAGATGCTTGGAGTAGATTAGAAAGAGGACTTGAAAATCAAGCGCCTGAATTCAGATCTAAACGCTATTGGTGGTTAGGCATTGCCGCTGGATTCGTAGGGATTTTGTTCTTAATAACAGTCCTGAATAAAAATGAGGATCAAATTGTAAGTCCTACTATAGTTGATACCCAAACAGAAACTGAGGCATCGAATGACGTATTAGAGAAACAGCAACCTAATCCTGTAATAACTGAGGAAATAGTATTTGAAGAAAATTCTAAAGCTGAAGAAAAAGTTCAAAATACAAATCCAGAGAAACGTCATAAAAAGTCTAAAGAACTAGCGAACAGCAAAATAGCAGCCAATGTAAAAAATGAGTCTAAAAACGAAGCTGTACTCAATGCTGAAGACACCATGGATATTTTGAGTTTTGAAGATCAAAAGGCGATTGAAGTAGCAGCGCAAATTAAAGCGATGCAACAAAATAACGATAGTCTAAACGAAGTAGAAATAAACGCCCTATTGGCAGAAGCTCAGAAAGAAATAGATCTCAAAAAGCTTTACAACGAAGCTACCAATGCCGTTGATGCCGAAGCGCTTCTAGAATCTGTAGAATTCGATTTAGATAAATCGTTTAGAGAAAAAGTTTTTGAAGCACTAAAATCAAGTTATAACACAGTTAAAACCGCTGTGGCCGAACGGAATAATTAATCATCATTCAAATATCATCAATAATCAAAAAACGAACAGTTATGCTAAATTTTACTAAATTAATTGTGGTGCTGGTGCTCTTTTGCAGCATTCAAATGTACGCACAAGACGAGCAAAATTCCGAACAAAACACCGCTCAAATAGAATTGCTTAAGAAGCAAAAAGAGCGTATTAAAACAGAAGAAAGAGAATTTCTAAAAGCAGAAGTAGAGGCTATTAATGAACGCCTAGAGCGTGGAGACATCACAGCAACCGAGGCGGATAAATTAAAAAAAGAAGCCGCGAAAAAACGCGCTTTAAATATTGAAAATAGACTAGCTATAGTCGATAATAAAATAGCATTGTTACAACGCAATAAAAGCAATACCTCATTACCTAAAGATGATGAGCCTGGGTTTACTATAAGAATTGGAAATAGCGATGCAGACGATAAGTTTATTTATTTGGGAAATAGACCCAATAAACCCAGAAAGTATGACCGCAGAACGACCAGTGATTTAGTATTGGCATTTGGTCTTAACAATGCACTAATAGACGGCGAGGATTTTTCTGATTCGCCATATAAGATAGGCGGCTCACGTTTTTTTGAAATTGGTTGGGCCTGGAAAACAAGAGTTTTTAAAAATTCTAATTGGTTACGATTAAAATATGGTTATTCATTTATGATAAATGGCTTGAAACCAAAAGACAATATGTATTTCGTTCAAGAGGGTAACCAAACCATGTTGGAAGAATTTGAATACGATCTTAAAAAGTCAAAACTATCAATTACTAACTTAGTTTTCCCCGTCCATTTTGAGTTTGGTCCTTCAAAACGAATCGATAAAGAAGATTATTTTAGATATACGACAAACAATCAATTTAAAATGGGGATTGGTGGTTATGCCGGATTTAATATAGGCACTAGACAGAAGTTAAAGTATAGTGTTGATGGCGATCGTATTAAAGATAAAATTAAGCGTAATTACAATACAACAGATTTTGTTTACGGTTTGAGTGCTTATGTTTCCTTCGATGAAACAGCCTTATATGTGAAATACGATTTATCTCCTATTTTTAAGGATCAAAGTGTAGATCAGAATAACATTTCGATAGGCTTACGTTTTGACGTAGATTAATTTTCTGCTAACTTTTTTATAAAAGAATAGGGCGCCTGATTTACCGGCGCCCTTTTTATTTATTTCAATTAAAATGATATTCCTAAGTCATCTAAACCTTCAAAATCAAGATCATATCCGTACCCTCGCCACATATTAACCGTAGCATCGTATTTCCAGGCGACTTCGCCTTGAGGTGTAACTTCCCAGTAACCAAAGTCGCCTTCGCAAATCAATGTGTTACCATTGCTTAATCTTACAGCGCCCGATAATCGTGCAAAATACATATCAGGATCAGTGAAACTCCAGGCCACTTGTGGTTCATTATCAGTATTGGGTTGTAGATCAAACGTATCAGGCAATTCTAATTCATAAACTGAAGATTGTTCAACCGATTCACCGTTTACATAAATAAGAAGGTTTCCTGTACCAGGCACGCCACCTTCCAATAAATTGGCAAAGTGATTTTTGTTAAACATTGTTGTACCTTGTGCATTGTTATAGGCCAACGGGTTGCCAAATCGATAGATTAGATCACCACCCTTACCGTAATTCCCACCCGTTGTTCCTGCAGCTTCTGCTGTGGTTGTGCTGTGGTCAATAACCCATACTTCATTCCAAAAGTTTACACTCATATAAATCACATCTTTATCTGCATCATAATCTATAGAATTCGCATGCATTATATCTCCTGCAGCATTATTTACATAATTTATATTCACACGTTGCGGATTGTCTGCAATCACTCCAAAATTTGGAAGATTATTATCGACATCTTGAATGATGTGATCCCAAGCGCGCCATTCCCAAACAATTTGATCTGTTGAAGGATCAACCTCAATGAGTTTTTCAGGAATAATATCAACGGCCGATTGTGAACCACCTTGTTGTGCTGTAACCAAATCAATTCGTTCCCAAACCATGATAAGCACATTGCCATTAGGTAATAATTCTACATCATGATGTGCAATATAATCTGATGATGAATATTCAAATTCCCAATCTACACTCATATCTGGATTTACAATGGCTGCAATACCTCCAAATCCACCAGCTGTAATTTGTGGGCTGTCAACTTTAAACATACCAATCACACGACCATCTGGGAGTAACTCTAAATCATTACCCATATTTCGATCAAAAGTCCATGTAAATAGACGTTCACCTTCTTTATTCACCATATAGGCATTGGGCTGACCATTTTCTATGAGAAGTGCTAAGCCATTGTGAAATTTATCAGCATCATATACCACAATTTCGTCACTTAATATAGGGTCAATTGGACCATCATCATCCATTGGAGTTGTTGTACTATCGCTCGCACAATTAAACACTAAAAGAGATAAGAAAATAGCAAAGGTTCCGTAGATAAACTTCATAACATTTTTTCTTTAAAGGTAGCAATTAAATTTTCAAAACAAATTCTGTTTTCGGGCTACAATGATAACTAAAATTGACTTCTCCTTCAATTTTAAAACACAATTGTTTTAGTTACTTTTACATTCTTCAATTAGTTTAATTAAATGATTACAAAGTTAACCATAGACAAAGTTTTTGAAACGGCTCGCGTTGAGGAAGTCATTGGTGATTTTGTGCAATTAAAAAAATCTGGTAGTAACTTCAAGGGACTTAGCCCTTTTACAGATGAACGAACACCAAGTTTTATGGTGTCTCCAGTAAAACAAATTTGGAAAGATTTTTCTTCGGGTAAAGGCGGTACAGTAGTTTCATTTTTAATGGAACATGAGCACTTTACCTATCCTGAAGCCATAAAGTACTTAGCTAAAAAGTACAATATAGAAGTAGAAGAGACCGAGCAAACTAATGAAGACAAGGAAAAAGCAAATGAACGTGAAAGCCTGTATTTGGTAAGTGATTTTGCGAATTCATATTTTCAAAACATCCTGCATAACACAGATCAAGGCAAAGCAATTGGATTAAGTTACTTTAGAGAGCGTGGGTTTACCGATGATACCATCAAAAAATTTCAATTGGGTTATGCTTTAGACGAATGGACGGCTTTTACAGATCATGCCGAAAAGGAAGGTTACCAACTTAGTTACCTTGAAAAATCGGGATTAACCATAGTAAAAGGCGACAAGAAATTTGATCGATTTAAAGGACGTGTCTTATTTCCAATCCACAGTATGTCTGGGCGTGTATTAGGTTTTGGAGGCCGAATACTTGGAAATGATAAAAAGTCCGCAAAGTATGTAAATTCTCCAGAAAGCGATATTTACAATAAAAGTAAAGTGCTTTATGGCATCTATTTTGCCAAACAAAGTATCGCTAAAGAAGATAACTGTTACTTAGTTGAAGGGTACACCGATGTCATACAATTTCAACAACGCGGGATAAATAATGTTGTGGCGTCTTCAGGTACAGCACTTACACCAGATCAAATACGATTGGTAAATCGATTAACAAAAAATATAACGGTATTATTTGACGGTGACGCAGCAGGAACGCGTGCTTCATTAAGAGGAATTGATCTTATTTTAGAACAAGGCATGAATGTTAGGGTTTGTGCGTTTCCTGAGGGTGAAGATCCCGATAGCTTTGCCAGGCAAAATACATTTGAAGAAATATCCCTTTATCTAGAAGAAAATGCTAAAGATTTCATTCAATTTAAGGCGTCTTTATTGTTTGAAGAATCCAAGAATGATCCTATTAAAAAAGCTGAAACAATTAGAGATATTGTAAATAGCATTTCTAAAATTCCAGATCAGATTAAGCGCGAAGTCTATTTGCAAGAATGCAGCAAGATTATGGACATAAGTGAAAATGTTCTCTTTAACACTTTGGCTCAAATTGAAAGAAAGGATTTTCAAGATTTTAACAGGCAATACAAACAACGGCAACAAGCCTTTCAAGTTGTTCAACAACAAGAAAAACAAAGGAAGAAAGTTGATATTCAATTTGAATTAGAGCGAAAAATTATTGAAATCCTGTTGTTGTACGGAAATAAAAATGAACAGTTTGAAGATCTGGTATTAAAAGAAGATGAAACTGGTGAACTTATATTAGAACCTATTAAACATGAAGCTAAAGTTTTTGAAAAAATATATTTAGATCTTCAAGAAGATGAAATGGAATTTTCTAATTCCAATTTTAGGAATTTGTACTACACTATAATTGATACCTTAAATCAAAATCCAGAGTTTCAATTAAATGACTTTGTAACGCAAGCCGAACCAGAAACGGCTAACGAAATCACTACAATTCTCATGAATGATGAACGTTATAGCTTGCATGATTGGGAACGTAAGAATATATTTCCTAAAGGCAAAGAACATAGTATAGCACAATTAGTTAATGAAACTATTCTTAGCCTGAGGTGTTTTTTAATAGATCAAAAAGTTACAGAATTTAAACAGGAAACCTTAGAAGAAGACAAAAACCATCAAGGCCTTCTTGAGGATGTATTGAACTATTCAAATTTGAAAATGTTGTTGAGTAGAAAATTAAACCGTGTACTCTAACCTAATTCTAAATGTCGTGCTTGATTGATAAGATCTACCAAGTTCGTCACATTTAGTTTTTTCATCAATCTCGCTTTGTACGTACTCACAGTTTTTTCATTAATCTCTAGCTCTTCAGCGATTTCCTTATTTTTTCGGCCTGACGACAAAAGTTTAAGCACTTCTACTTCGCGCATAGAGAGTTTTTTGTAGAGTTTACTAGGTTTATTACCACGTTCGTCAAAAGCCAAACGCTGTGCTAAATTATTGCTTATATAAATACCACCAGAGTACACTTTTAAAATGGCATCCTTGATTGTTTGTGTGCTTACGGTTTTAGTTAAATAACCAGAAGCACCTGCTTTAATAGTACTTACCGCGTAAATTTCTTCTGGGTGAGAACTAAACATAATAACCTTTACGTCGTTATATTCTTTCTTTAATGTACGAAGTGCTGTAATGCCATTAAGTTCAGGAAGATCAATTTCTGAGAGCACAACATCAACATGAGTTCGTCCAACAAAATCGAAGAGTTCTTTACCTGTGGTTACACTTCCTATAACTTGAATATCTGAAGAAGACTCAAATAACATTTTCAAGCCTGTTCTAATAATAGGATGATGATCTGCAACCAGTACTCTAATCATGGGTATTCTATTAATTAGCAATTAATTAGCCTAACATTAAGTAGTTATTATGATTAGAAGTGCGCAAACGAGTAGCCTAAAGATAGAAAAAAAATCAATGCAAATGCCTATAAACACTCATATATTGAGCTTAAGATCTTAGATTTTCTGGTATTTCACAAACAGGAATTGGTAGCATTTTATGCTGGTTTCTTCTATTAAAATCTAAGTAGATTTCGAAAACTTGACGCTGTCTGCCATCAAAATCTTCGGGATCTTTTCCTTCATCCTGCATTGCCATTGCCCATTCCAGTTCAGGATAAGAAGCGCCTATTTGGTCTTCGTCTGTGCGGTCATCACCCCAAAGGCCGTCAGTTGGAGGTGCGTTCATGATATCTTCATTAATTCCCATGAAGCGTCCAAGTTCATATACTTCAGACTTTAAAAGATCTGCAATCGGACTGAGATCAACACCACCATCGCCATATTTGGTAAAAAAACCTACACCAAAATCTTCTACTTTGTTTCCTGTACCTGCTACCAGATAACCATTTAACGCGGCAAAATAGTAAAGAGAAGTCATGCGCAATCTTGCCCTTGTATTAGCCAGAGCCATAAAGCGCTGTTCTTCTTCTTCAACATCAGGGAAAGCATCGATTAAACTGTCAAAAACTGCTGTAAGCTCAATAGTTTTTAACTGTATATTTTTGTAATGCTCTTGTAACCAATAAATATGATTATAAGCTCGACTTACTTGTGCTGGAGCTTGATGAATTGGCATTTCAAGACATAAAACATTAAGACCTGTTCGGGCACATAGAGTAGAAGTTACAGCTGAATCAATACCTCCGGAAACACCTACCACAAATCCTTTTATTTTAGCTTTTTCTGCATAATCTTTCAACCATTTAACAATGTGGTCAACAACTTTTTCGGTATGCATATGTAGTTTATATTTAGTTTAAGAATAGTACCTTTGCCAACAAAAATAGGCCAATACAATAATTAATAAAAATTAATGTCGTTTTAGTTTCATGCATAAAAAATTAGTTTTAGTATTTACCGTTTTTGTATGTTTCATTAATTGGTCTTGTAAGCATGAAAATGAAGATGAAAAACTAATCAATCAAATTGATATTGACCTAAATATTGAACGGTTTGATCGTTTATTTGCCGATGCTTCGCCCGAAGATTTACCACAATTAAAAAGAGCGTACCCATTTATGTTCTCGGCTCGATTCAATGACTCTATTTGGATAGATAGAATGCAAGATACATTGCAACAACAACTATTAAATCAAGTCGATAAAGTCTTTGGCAATTTTGAAGAAGAAGCAGAAGACATTAGACGATTCTATCAGCACAAGAAATTCTATAACAACGTATTTAAACTACCTTCACTAATAACGGTTACCAATGACGTAGATTATAGAAACAAGGTTATTGTAACAGACACCATTGTGCTTATTGCATTAGATAATTATTTAGGTGCAAACCACGAGTTCTATGCTAATTTGCAGCGCTATTTAAAACAAAATTTCACAAAAGAACAGCTTGTTGTTGATTTGGCAACAGCCTATGCCAAAAGAGAAATCCCACCACCTAGTCGTAATCGGTTTATAGACGAGATGATTTATGCTGGGAAACTATTGTATCACCTTGATGTGATGATTCCGTTTAAACCAGATCAAAATAAAATAGGTTATACTAAGGAACAATGGGATTGGGCACAGGCCAACGAAAGTAACATTTGGCGTCATTTTGTAGAAAATGAATTACTTTTTGATACCAATAATGATTTGGTTAGACGCTTTATAATGCCTGCACCTTTTTCAAAATTTGGATTAGAATTAGATCGCGAGTCACCAGGTAAATTAGGACAATATATAGGATGGCAAATTGTACGTGCCTATATGAAGAATAATGATACAGATTTTAATAAAATGCTACTAACCGATAGCGAAACCATATTTAATAAGTCAAAATTTAAGCCGAAAAAGTAATGGGAAAACACACATCAACTATAGAACTTAAGGTAGAATTGGATGATAACAGAATACCTGAAAAACTCTCCTGGTCTGCTGAAGATGGTGGGATAGAAAATGAAGAAGCGAAGGCCATGATGCTATCGGTATGGGATCACAAAAGTCAAGAAACGTTGCGTATTGATCTTTGGACTAAAGACATGCCAGTTGACGAAATGAAACAATTTTTCCACCAAACATTGGTTACCATGAGTGATACTTTCAATAGAGCAACGCAAGACGAAAAAATGACCGCAACTATGAAGGATTTCTGTGATTATTTTGCAGAGAAGCTCGAACTAGATAAATAATACCTTTTAGGGACAATACTTAATTTATAACCGTTTTTATAAATTAATTGGGCAGGTAAAAGCTAGTTTATTCATTTAAAAGCGCTACAATTCTTAAAGGACCACCACTACCGCCTTTTATTTTCATAGGTAAAGCAATTACTTCAAAATCTTTAGCAGGAAGTTTATCTAGATTCGTTAGATTTTCAAAAGCAGGAATATTTTCAGATAATAAAATGACATGACTTTGGAAATATTGTGATTGACCATAATCTATACTGGGTGAATCAATGCCAATCGAATTTATTTTCCTATTATCAACAAGCCATTGGGCAGCTTTAGGATCCAGTCCAGGGAAATGTAAAAATTTTAATGCATCTTGGCCACGTTGATCTGTTCCTAGGTATTTGGCTGGATCAGGATAGTAATTATAGTGACCGGTTTCTAAAATTACAATACTGTGATCTGGGATTTTGCCGTGAATAGCTTCCCAATCGACAAAATCTTCTACACTAATTAAATAATCTATATTAGTTTTAGCTTTATCTGAAACATCAATTTTAATTGCCGGACCAATAAGTTTTTCTAAAGGAATTTGTTCTGTAGAATGTCGTCCTTTTGCGAAGTGAATTGGAGCGTCTAGATGCGTTCCGCCGTGCTCCGCTGTTTCAAAATTATTAGCAGAATAAAAATAGCCTTTACCAGTATTGCCATAAAAAACGGTATCTAAATTGAATTCTTTAGCCGTTACCCAATACACTGTTTCTTTTGAGAAATCATGAGTTAAGTCAACAATTTTACTGTTGCTAATGGAATTATGTATTTGATTGCCTGTTTTATGTTCACCTGCATCACAAGAAAAAATCATAACAGTCAAAAGTGCACTAAAACTAATCCTTATCATATCATAGCTACGAATTACCATAAGGTTAAAATACAATTTATTTAGATATATAATTGCATTCAAGATTTCGGTATCTTTATGAAAATGCAACCAAAATGAAAAAACGAGACTTCCTTAAAAAAAATGTCTTTGGCAACTTTAGCAACGCCTCTTTATGGGAGTATACTAGCGTCGTGTATTGAAGAAGTATCACAAATCTCTGCTACTGAACTTGCGTCTGAAGAAGCATTTTGGCTTAAAGTTCGTTCAGATTATAAGCTCAAACCAGACTATATTAACCTCGAAAGTGGGTATTACAATATAATACCAACACCAACTCTTGATGCACTGCACAAACATATAAAAATGGTAAATTATGAAGGGTCATATTATATGAGAACCGTTCAATGGGATAATAAAAAACGGATGTCTGAAAAATTGGCAAATGTTATTGGTACGACATCAAAAAATGTGATCATTACAAGAAATACAACAGAATCCTTAGACATGGTCATTAAAGGAATGGATTGGCAACAAGGCGATGAAGCCGTTTATGCGATTCAAGATTATGGTGCAATGAAAGATATGTTTAAGCAAGTGGCCGATCGCTTTGGGATTGTAAATAAAGAAATTTCTATCCCTAATCATCCGTCCTCCGATGATGACATTGTTAACTTATACGCTAATGCCATTACATCAAAAACAAAATTAGTGATGGTATGCCATATGATTAATATTACAGGTCAGATACTGCCTATTAAGAAAATTTGTCAAATGGCGCATAAAAAGGGCGTACAGGTTATGGTTGACGGAGCACATTGTGTAGGACATTTCAATTTTGATATTGATGATTTAGAATGCGATTATTATGGCTCGAGTTTACATAAATGGATGGCAGTTCCTTTGGGCACCGGACTATTATATGTGGCCGATAAGCACATCGATAAGTTGTGGCCAATATTTGCAGAACATGATAGAGAACCTGGAGATATTTCCAGATTAAATCATACAGGGACTCATCCTGTCTATCACGATTTGAGTATTGAAAACGCGATAGATTACTATAATATGTTGGGTGCAGAACGCAAAGAAGCACGTTTGCGTTATCTTCAAGAATATTGGACAAAACAAGTAAGAGACATACCTGGTGTTGTGGTCAATACCCCAAAACATTCGTTACGTGCTTGTGGTATTGCCAATGTGGGAATAGAAAAACTGAAACCTGCCGAGTTGGCAAAACGTTTGTTAGAAGAATACAAAATTTTTACCGTTGCTATTAATTATGCTAATGTAAAAGGATGTCGCATCACACCAAACGTATTTACGACTACTGACGAATTGGATCTTTTTGTAAACGCACTTAAAGAGATGGCTTAAATTACCATTCATTAATTCGATTGGAATCAAGTTTGATGAACACAAACAAAAGAATCGTAAAACCCCAAAGTGAAGAACCGCCATAACTAAAAAATGGCAAGGGGATACCTACAGTAGGGATGAGACCCATAACCATTCCAATATTAATTAGAAAGTGCATAAACAGAATTGAAGCCACACTGTATCCATATATTCTACTGAATTGCGACTTTTGAAGTTCGGCTAGGTAAAGCAATCTAATGATTAAAAACACAAATAGAATCACTACCAAACTGCTACCTAAAAATCCCCATTCTTCCCCAACGGTACTAAAAATATAATCTGTGTGTTGCTCTGGTACAAATTTACCAATTGTTCGTGTCCCTTCCATAAAACCTTTTCCAGTGCTTCCACCAGAGCTAATTGCTTTTTCAGATTCGTGAAGATTGTATGAAATATCACGTTTCATGGCTTCTAACTTAATGGGGTCTTTTTCGAGTCTAAGCCAAACACTTATACGATCTTGTTGATGTTTTTGAAGGATACTTTTATAAAAAAATTGGACGCCAAAAATAAATCCAACACTAATTAGGGCAATTAATAACGACTGCAAGAAGTTGCGTTGTCGCTTATTTGTTAAAATATAAAACAATGCTATTACTACAAGAGCTCCAATAGCAGCGTAAGTCGTGCCAAATTTTAGCGCAGATATAGAAAGTATCAAAAGAGCAAATCCTATAAAAAGATAGAGTTTAGGAACTCCTTCTCTAAAAAACACAAAAAAGAACGCAGCATAGACCATCGTGCTATCAGAATCGTTTTGCAGCAATATGAGTAGAGCAGGTACTATAATGATGAGCACCGCTTTAAGTTGATCTCTTAAATCCTTAATATTAGTTTGAAGATCACTAATAAATTTTGCGACGGCCAAAGCTGTGGCAAACTTTGCAAATTCACTTGGTTGAATAGTCATTCCTCCAATAGCATACCATGAGGTAGCGCCATTCACATTCTTACCGAACAGGAATAAACCCAATAAAGACACGATGGCCAAGAGGTATATTAGACTAGCAAAGCGTTCATAAAACTTAGCTTCTAATGCAATAACTAATACAATGAGAACAAAGGTGAATAAAATAAATATCAGTTGCTTACCGTAAGGTTGGGAAATATCGAAATATCCAGTAATCTCGCCAGATGATGAAGCAGACAATATATTTAGATAACCAAAACCAACTAAAAGTAAAAATAAGATTATGGTTATCCAGTCAAGTTTTAATGCTCTATTACGTGTGAGACTCATTATTGATTAATGGTAAAAGGTTGACCGCTGTATGGTTTGGCATATTCATCTTCTAAGCTTTTTTCTAACACCATTTGTTCCATTGCCGTCAATGAAATTTCTCCTTTCAAGTATTTCTCTATCATCAAACTTGCTATTCGTCCTGCCCATCGTGCGCCGTAATAACCATTTTCAACAAAAACGGCCAATGCTATTTTTGGATCGTCTTTTGGAGCAAATGCAACAAATATGGAGTGGTCTGTTAATTGCGTTCTTACACCATCTATTTTAGTAAAGTTTTCTGCAGTTCCTGTTTTGCCACAGATTTCTATATCAGGCACTTTTAGAAACCAGGCTGTACCATCATTATAAACATCGTGCATCCCTTCAATTACAGGTTCGAAATGCATTTGGTCTATTGTAGTATGATGCTTGGTGGTGTATTTAGATGAGATGGTATCATTTTCAATTTGTTTTATGATGTGCGGCGTGTAAAAGAAACCTCTATTGGCAATGGCTGCCGTCATATTAGCTAATTGAATTGGTGTTACCAATACTTCACCTTGACCAATGGCATTAGAAATAATAGTGGTTGCGCCCCATTTAAAATCTGGATACCATTTATTGTAATATTCACCGTCGGGAATATTGCCCTTTTTTCCTATGGATAAATCATATCCTAAAAAATCACCCAACCCAAAACTCTTTATGTGCTCGCTCCATATATCCATCGATTTTGGCGCGTCGTATTTTTCTATGGTACGCCTAAATGCATTAGCAAAATAAGCATTACAAGACTGCGCAATTCCTGTATTCAAATTTCTCACACCGCCACCACAATGACAACCCATTTTTCGGTTCCTTCGCCCGTAAACGTAACCATTTACGCATCTATAAGTTGTATTGGGATCGATAACACCTTCTTGTAGGGCTGTAAGTGCAACTAGTGTTTTGAAAGGCGAGCCAGGTTCATGCATTCTAAGTAACCCTCTATCAATTAATGGCCTACTAATCGTGTCATTATATAATTTGGTATAGTTTCTTGAACGCTGCCTACCCACTAGAAGATTAGGGTTATATGTTGGTGCCGAAACTAAAGCTAAAATTTCTCCTGTATTAGGTTCAATAGCAACAATTCCGCCGCGTTTATTCTGCATTAATTTCTCGCCATACTCCTGAAGTTTTGCATCTATAGTGATTGTAATATCATTACCTGGTAAAGGAACGACGTCAAACTCGCCTTCTTTGTAAGGTCCTATATCTCTATTAAATCTGTCCTTCTGAATATACTTTATGCCTTTTTCACCACGTAGTTGGCTTTCGTAAGACAACTCAATGCCTTGCTTACCTATGAGGTCGCCCATTTTATAGTAGGATTCATTTTGCATGGTTTGTTGATTCACTTCCGCAATAAACCCTAATACATTGGCGCCAATAGAAGTTTGATAATCTCGTAAAGAACGTTTTTGAATGTAAAACCCTTCGTATTTATGCATTTTTTCAGATAGCACAGCATAATCTTCTTTCGAAAGATGTGCTAAAAACACTTGAGCTATTCTAGGTGAGTAGGTGGTGCATCGCTCAAGTTTCTTAGTATAGTCTTCTTCGGTAATTTTTAAAAGTGAACAGAATTCATTTACATCAAAAGGTTTTACTTCACGAGGAATGACCATCACGTCATAAGAGGGCTGATTTGCTACTAGTAACTCTCCATTTCGGTCATATACGAAACCACGTTTGGGGTAATTAAAAACTTTTCTTATAGCATTGTCTTCATCTATTGAATAGCCATCAGCAGCATACACTTGTAGATAAAATAAGCGTCCAATGAATACAAATCCAACAAGAATTACTAAAGTAAAAAGTAGCAGTTTTCTCATCGGGTTCTTTTGTTAAATAAAATAGTAATTAATAGACAAAGAATAACAGTAAATAGTCCTGAAAACAACGTTTTTTTGAGGATTAATAGTATTTGAGAGGTGTTAAAAATTTCTAGTGAAAAAAATACTAAATGGTGTACAAAAGTTAGAAGAGCAAAGTAAGTTAAACGTTGCCCTAACTCCGAATTAGCTACTTTTACAGTTTGATGATCATACATCATCCCAAATGATGTTTTTAAAAAAATTGGTCTAGCATATGCTGCCAAAACACAGGCTGCCGCATGTACGCCACCTGAATCTGAAAATAGGTCCATTGTTAATCCAAGCAAAAAACATAGAAAAATGAATAAAAGTCTATTGTTATTGATAGGATAAAGTAAAATGAAAAGAATGTATAAGTATGGGTTAATATAGCCCAAAAAGTTTATGTGGTTCAACACAAGAACTTGAACTAGAATAAGAACGATAAATCTAACAATATTTACACTTATTACGTTATTCATTCTCTGTATATAATGAATCTATTTCAACTTTATCAAAACTTGTAATAACATGTACGTGACCAACATCAGTCATATCGTTAAACAATTCTACATTTAACATATAGTAATTTTCAGTAGCGTCTAATTCAAATGAAATCACTTTACCAATGCCTATATTTTTAGGAAAAATTATAGAATTACCGCTGGTCACTATGCTATCGCCAATTTCTATAATAGCTTGCTTCGGAATGTCTTTTAATTGTACAATTTGAGGCGACACGCCATCCCAGCTTAATTCGCCGAAATGATTGGATGTTTTTAATTTGCCATTAATTCGACTATTAGAATTAAGAACCGACATAACTCTGGCGTAATTATTAGATATATTATCTATAATCCCTATGATGCCTTTAGAAGTTATGACGCCTAAATCTTCTTTTATGCTATCTTTTTTCCCTTTATTTATAACGAGGTAGTTATTGCTTGATGAATAACTATTTTTGTAAACAGAGGCTGGAATGAGATGATATTTGTTGTTTAAGGTAGCATCAAATACAACTGAATCTTCTTGATTAAAAAGTAAAGATTTTAGTCTGTTATTCTCATCCAACAAACGTTGATTCTCTTCTTTTAAACCAAAGTATTGTCCTATTTCGTTAAACGTACCATACACACCACCAGTTAGAAAATTAGCCGAATTTATAAACTTGCTTCGATGATATGAATGCGATTGAATGGTTAGTAAAAGTGAAAAAACAAAGAGCAATAAAAACAACAGAAAGGTTTTATTCCTTATTAAAAAATTAATAATCTGTTGCATTTGTTACTTGCTATTTAATCAATACACTCTTATATTTTTGAAGGTTTTTAAGTACAATGCCTGTACCTCGCACAACAGCACGGAGTGGATCTTCGGCAATGTAAACAGGAAGGTCAGTTTTTTGAGATAGGCGCTTATCTAAACCTCTTAACATAGAGCCACCACCTGCTAAATAAATTCCTGTATTGTAAATATCAGCGGCTAATTCTGGTGGTGTTTGCGATAAGGTTTCCATTACGGAATCTTCAACACGCATAATAGATTTATCAAGTGCTTTTGCAATTTCTCTAAACGAAATCTGAACTTGTTTAGGTTTACCAGTAAGTAAATCACGTCCTTGAACACTCATGTCTTCTGGAGGTATTTCCAAATCTTCGGTAGCGGCCCCAATTTGTATTTTAATCTTTTCAGCAGTGCGATCACCAACGTAAAGGTTGTGCTGGGTTCTCATGTAGTAGATGATATCGTTTGTAAAC
>CAJHYL010000293.1_pt1 | contig 18010 bp, 11 predicted proteins | sample 9198761 | NCBI WGS metagenome assembly CAJHYL01 (sample SAMEA7708360, study PRJEB35096) | sediment metagenome | biome: marine neritic benthic zone biome [ENVO:01000025]; feature: sediment [ENVO:00002007]; material: shallow marine sediment [ENVO:03000034] sea grass bed [ENVO_01000059] ...
AAAGTATACGGTTTCCCTAACTGTAGTTTTCTAATATCGAATGTATCCTTGGCTTTTTCGGCAATTTCATAAATCTGAGGATAGTCTATTTTATGACGCTCTAGTATAACACCAAACGTATCGCCGCGTTTTATGGTGTCTCTAATAACCGTGAAATTGTTTAGGTTATAGCCAAACTCAAACACTTCTTCAAAATCTTCTGTTAAGTTAGCCACCGGTAAATCTTCGGGGTTGACATCGTCTTTACAGGATTGAACCCCAAAAATTAGCAGCGCTATTAATCCAATTTTTGCTAGTTTCATTTAGTTAGTTCGATAGATTTTTGTTATAAATTCTTTCCCCAATTATCTTTCTCTTCTTGACTCCAAAGTTCTGGAAAAAATATACGTTTTTGATATTTTGGGTGCATATATTTTTGCCAATCACTTCCACCAGTGGCTTCACCATCGCCTTCTTTGCCTAAAATATAATGTACCGCTGCATTATAATGGGCCATTACCCAAGTGATGTTAACAGTATAATCATAATGGCGCATGGCCTTTACAAGATCTGTATCGCCTTGTGCCTTTTCTGGTAACTCTTTAAATCGACTCCACAAATTTTTAGTATTATAAGTCTTCATAAATGTGATAAACTCTTCTTTATAACGATTTTCAAAATTTACAAGTAATCGTGATTTATCACCTGTATTATAATCTTTACCTGCTGCCTGCCAATATAAATGTTCGAAGGCATGTTCAAAAGGTGTATTTCTATCAATGGTAGCTCTAAATCTACTGTCAATTAAGTTAATTAATTCAGTAGATGCAAATTCGATTAATCGGTATTGGGCGCTTTGAAACCCGCTAGCAGGCGTTAAACTGTGTCTAAATTTATTATACTGTTCGGGATCCATTCCTTCACGCATAATATTGAATGAGGTCGTGAGCATATTAAAATACCTGCTAATTCGCATGAGTTTTTCCTCAAAAAACTTCGTAGAGAGTTCTTCTAATTTTGCCACCTGATCTATTTCCCAAAGGATCATTTTAAACAATAACTCATTAATTTGATGGTAGGTTATAAAAACCATCTCATCTGGAAACGTCGTTCTAGGTATTTGCAGACTAAGAAGGGCATCGGTATGAATGTAATCCCAATATGTAATTGATTTACTGTAAAGTAAGCCTTCTAAATAATTTTCTGTATCCTCGCTCTCTGCGTCGTATTTAGCTTGAAGTTGATTTAATAAATGGCTATAATCTGGTTGGTTTGCCATGTGGTTTATTTAAAATTCAATTTTAAATTGATGCCTTAAACCTTTAAAAGCATCTAAATCTGCCCTTAGTGATCCAATAGCTAGATCTGCTTTTATTCGCAAAGGTATTCTATTTTTATCAGCACTTACCCATAGGGTGAGACTTTCTTCTTCTTTAAAAACACGTCCTGCCATAACATATGGTCTAAATTTTAAACACTTTACTTTACCGAATTTGGTGCGAAGCGTCTCTTCTCCTAAATATTTAATCTTAAAGCCATAGTTTTCTTCATCAAAAAACATATCTGTTCTAACCTCATCACCTATTTCTAATGTCCTTACATCTAAATTATTTCTCAAGTAATAAAATGTAGACACCATGTCTTGAACATTTGGTCGTGTATCAAATACTTTTTGTCTTTTATGTTTAATGTTATTTACAAGTGCTTTATTATTTTCTTGATCAAATAAGATTTCAATATTCTTTGTATGGCCGCCTTCATTTATGTCTCTGATAAACTTATATGGAATCAATTGGTCGCGATCGAAATAGCTTTCATATCGGTCCTTTACCTTAAAAAATAGTCTTATGGCTCCTGTTGTTTTTCCTTTACCTGTAACATGATACACAGGTTTACCCTCAAGCGTTGTTTCATCAACTTTTAATGTCGCTTCGCCAGCTTTCATCCAACCACTATAACTAATCCTGAATCGAAACCATTCACCATCCTTAAACGCTTGTTCATTTTGAGCAAACACTGTGAAAGACAGGCTTAATAAAACTAATATAAGTAGTGTTTTTTTCATGTTAGGGTAATTGTAAATAAACTCGGAACACCGAATTTTATTGCTATTGTTAAGATTTTTACAATTACTGTTCCAAAAGTATAAAAAACGAGAAAACTCCATCCTGAAACGATGGAGTTTTATATTCTTTTAACATTAAATTAATCATTAAAGGGTACCTCTATTGGCTTGTTCCCGTTCAATAGATTCAAAAAGTGCTTTAAAATTACCAGCTCCAAAGCCTCGTGCACCCATACGTTGAATAATTTCAAAAAATAATGTTGGTCGATCTTCGATAGGTTTAGTAAAGATTTGCAATAAATATCCTTCTTCATCTGCATCAACCAAAATAGACAACTTTTGTAACTGCTTTATGTCTTCTTTAAGCATATGTTTATGTTCACCCAGTCGCTTTGGAATTTCATCATAATAAGATTGTGGCGGTGGCGGTAAAAACTCAATACCCCGAGCTCTAAGTTGAGCAACAGTTTCTATAATATTATCTGTAGCAACTGCCAAATGTTGAACACCAGAGCCTTCATAAAAATCGAGATATTCTTCTATTTGTGATTTCTTCTTACCTTCTGCAGGTTCATTAATTGGAAATTTTATGCGTCCATTTCCATTACTCATTACTTTACTCATTAGCGCCGAGTATTCTGTATGAATTTGTTTGTCATCAAATGATAAAAAATTCTCAAACCCCATAACACGTTCATACCATTCTACCCAAATATTCATTTCATTCCAGCCTACATTGCCCACCATATGATCAATATATTTTAAACCAACTGGTTCTGGGTTGTAATCAGATGTCCAAGGTTGATAACCTGGTAAAAACGTGCCCTTATAGTTTTTACGTTCTATAAATAAATGAACAGTCTCACCATAGGTGTGGATTCCCGATTTGACAATTTCTCCAAACTCATCCTTTTCAACAGTTGGTTTTAAATAAGGTTTAGCCCCTCTACTGGTAGTTTCATTGAATGCACTTGTAGCGTCATCTACCCATAATGCAATAACTTTTACACCATCGCCATGTTTCACCAAATGGTCATTAATAGGTGATTTACTATTTAAGGGTGTGGTTAGTACTAATCTAATTTTATCTTGAACAAGTACATAACTTGCTCGATCTCTAATCCCAGTTTCAAGTCCGGCATAAGCCAAAGACTGAAATCCAAATGCTGTTTTATAGAAATGTGCTGCTTGTTTGGCATTGCCTACATAAAATTCCACGTAATCTGTGCCTAGTAGTGGAAGAAAATCTTGAGCACCTTCAAAAATTTTCTCTAATCCATAATCTACTGATTTTACTTCTTTACTCATTTTAATATTGTTTTATTCTACCCAAGATTTATAATAATTGTCATCAGCTATTTTCATAGCTTCTTCAGTCACCATTAATGGTTTAAATGTGTCAACCATTACGGCCAGTTCTTCAGTTTTAGTTTTACCAATACTTCGTTCCATTGCGCCAGGATGTGGACCATGAGGTATACCAGCTGGATGCAAGGAAATATGTCCTTCTTCTACATCATTTCTACTCATAAAATCACCATCAACATAGTAAAGTACCTCGTCGCTATCAATATTACTATGGTTGTAAGGCGCTGGGATACTCAAGGGATGATAATCGTATAATCGTGGCACAAAACTGCAAACTACAAATGCATCCGTTTCAAACGTTTGATGAACCGGTGGTGGTTGATGAATTCTTCCTGTTATGGGTTCAAAATCGTGAATTGAAAATGCATAGGGGTAATTAAAGCCGTCATAACCAACAACATCAAAAGGATGTGATGCATAAATTAACTCGTGAATATCGTTTCCTTTTTTAATCTTCATGAGAAATTCACCAGACTCATTGTAGGTTTCAAGCTCTTGTGGCTGTCTAATATCACGTTCGCAATACGGTGAATGCTCTAGAAGTTGTCCAAACCAATTGCGGTATCGTTTAGGCGTATAAATGGGCCTATACGACTCCACAATAAATAATCTATTGTCTTCTGTATCGAAGTCTATCTTATAAATAATCCCTCTTGGAATTACTAAATAGTCGCCATACTTAAAATCAAGATTCCCTAAAAGCGTGCGTAATTTTCCACTTCCTTTATGTATAAAAAGGAGCTCATCTGCATCTGTATTTTTATAGAAATAGTCTTTTGTTGATTGTTGCGGAGCTGCTAATATGATATTGCAATCGCTGTTAGACAACACAATTTTTCGGCTTTCTAAATAGTCTTTTTCTGGTTTTACTTGAAATCCTTTAAATCTATAGGATTGCATGTTATTGGCCTTTGCGATTTTTGGAGCAACACTATATTGTTTTAATATATCCTGTACTTGTGTAGGTCTTTGTTCGTGATAAAGATTAGAAGACATACCATCAAAACCTATGGTGCCAAATAGTTGTTCGTAATAAAAACTTCCATCGGGCTTTTTAAATTGCGTATGTCTTTTGGGTGGTATTTTACCTAATTTATGATAAAATGGCATTGTTTTAAAGTTTTAAAATTATTAGTAAATAGTTTTAAAGTTGAATACGATCTAACTAATAAATCTTCTTCAATAAAGATACAACAATGCGGTCTTATTCAGGATTTCTCTTGATAAGGAAGTGAAGTAGAACTAATAAATCTTCCCAAAATGGTTTCATGATCTAACAAATATCGGAAAAAATTATAAGTAATTCTTAAAACCAAAACCCTAATGCGAAAAACAATTGATCGTTATTGGCTTCTGGTGACCAGGTGTATTTAACTTCTAATGGCCCAACAAGAGTCTCGATAGCGTAGCCTAAGCTATACCCTGTAAAATCTGGAGTAGTTATCCATTCGCCACCCTCGAATATGCTATCACCAATATTTCCTAAATTTGCTCCCAAGGTTATATGATGGTTATCATACCATTCGTAATCTAAATCTATTGATCCCTTCACAAAGCTATTCCCAGTTACTGCGATAAAATCGTAACCATAAAATGGAACAAAGTTGTTTATAAAATCATTACCGTAACCACCAATAGCAAAATTTAGAGAGTTATTAGAATCTTCCCCTATTTTAAAACCTCCTTCAGAACCAATAACCGCCGTGAACTTATTGGTAAAAGGCACTGCATAACCAATTTTAGCTTTAGCTATAGAAAATGGTGAGAAATTATTATTAAAATCGGAAGATGAAATATACCAATGAAAATCACCATCAAAAAGAAATCCACTTTTAGGAAAGTGTTTATTGCTATACGTATCAAACTTTAATTGGCCGAAGACACTAAAAAAGTCACTATTCTCGAAAGTTGTTTCGTCTTCTTCAGGACCCTCACCAATTATTGTTTCTGAAGTCACCTTAAGGCGTTTGTGTTCAGCTCCTAGAGTGAGTGCAAAATCTCTACGAAAAAGCGTTTGAAGAAAAAACTGATTTGTAAAATCTTCGAGTTCAGCATCGATTTTACTCAAACTTGCAGTTGTGATTTCTTCATTTTCTAATAACAATGTGGCATCAATATTTTTGTGAAAACTATTGAATCGGGACCGCAATCCAATACTCCAATAAATCCCCTTGTCTATAAAATAATCGAAGTTATATCTAATGTTATCCCCAATTATAAAATCAAAAGAAATAATATCATTTTTTGTTAATACACGTTTTGCTGTAAGATTAATTAAAGCCGCACTTTTATACAGATCGTCATAATGCAATCCTAACTTCAAAAACGTTGTTTGCTGACTTTCTTTTACATTGGCATATAAATTATACCCATCCTTCTCTGGTTCGAATGTATATAGGAAGCTTTGAAAATTTTGTGTTGCTGATAAATTATTCACGCCTTTATTAAAAGCTTCATAACTTACCTTTTCTCCACCTCTAAGTTTCAGTTTACCCATAACATACGCCCTAGTATAGGTCGTATTACCCGAAATTGTAATGTTATTTATTTTGAGACTATCAACTATTTTAATTTCTTTTGGTTTACGAAGATTATTTGGCTTAACTAGCTGAAGCAATTCGGGTAACCTTTCTTCAGCTGCTCTTTTTCCGTTTTCAATTATTTGTTTGCCTTCATCAAAAGATACTACATTAAATTCTTTAATATCTGGTTTAATATAAATATCAGTTTTTCCCACTTTGTCTTTCATGGCATTAATGGTTCTGAAGTTATTTATCTGAATTAATATGCCTGGCGCTGTGTTAAGTTCTTCTATATCTGCCAATCCATCCTGCACATCTATACCTATAATAATATCCATACCTTTAGCACGTAACTCTTCCACAGGATAATTATTTACAACACCTCCATCTATTAAAAGTTTATCATCTATTATGACGGGTTGAAATAATGAAGGTAATGCGCCACTAGCAGCAACTGCTTTAGGCAAACTCCCACGATCTAATAGTACTGGCTCTCCTGTTTCAATGTTAGTCGCTATGCAGAAAAACGGAATAGGTAATTTGCTAAAATCATCTATGTCGCTTACATGTATCATTAATCGAGAAAAAAGATTAAATACATTCTGTCCTTTTGATATGGCTGATGGTAATTGAATTTTAAAATCGTCAAAAGGCAGAGTCACTGCGTATTTCTCAGAATTTTCACGTTCGTAAAATGTCTTAGAAGCTCTAGGCACATAATCGCTAATTAATTCTTCAAAATCGACTTCGTTAAATAGTATTTCTAATTGTTTGCCGGAGTAACCTGAAGCATATAACGATCCAATTACGGCGCCCATACTTGTACCAGCAACATAGTCTATTTTTATCCCCAAACTATCAATAGTCTTTAATGCACCAATATGCGCCAATCCTTTAGCACCACCACCACTAAGCACTAAGCCTATTTTGGTGTCGTTAGTAATATCATGCTGAGCAATGGTATTGAAACTAATGAGTGTAAATATTAAAACAAGTATTTTTTTCACTTTGAATTTTGATGGTAATATTCATATACTTTTTGCGCGCGAGCGTTTCCTATAATATCCTCTAATTCATCAATCTTGGCATGTGCTACACGCTTGGCTGATTTAAAATGCTTTAGCAATTCTATAACCGTTTTTTGACCAATTCCAGGAATGGTTTCGAGTTCGGTATTTAACGCATTTTTACTACGTTTATTTCTGTGATGCTCAATTCCAAAACGGTGTGCTTCATTACGTAATTGTTGAATTACTTTTAAAGTTTCGCTCTTTTTATCCAAATATAACGGAATTGGATCATCAGGATAAAACAATTCTTCCAATCGTTTAGCGATACCTACAATAGCGATCTGCCCCCTTAATTCTAGCTTATCTAAACTCTTCAAAGCCGATGATAGCTGCCCTTTGCCTCCATCAATTATAATCAACTGCGGTAAAGGTTGTTCTTCATTTAATAAGCGTTTATAACGACGGTACACCACTTCTTCCATAGATGCATAATCATCTGGGCCATCTACCGTTTTAATATTAAAATGACGATACTCTTTCTTACTTGGTTTACCATTCTTAAATACGACACAAGCTGCAACCGGGTTGGTACCTTGAATATTTGAATTATCAAAACATTCTATATGACGCGGTTCTTCAGAAAGTCGCAAATCTGCTTTCATTTGCGCCATAATTCGATTAGCATGCCTATCGGGATCCACAATTTTTACCTGTTTAAGTTGCTCTAATCTGAAGTATTTGGCATTACGTTCCGAAAGGTCAAGAATGTGCTTTTTATCACCTAACTTGGGCACAGTCACTTTTATTTCTTCTCCTAAATCCAACTTAAAAGGAACATACACTTCTTTCGAATTTGAATCAAAGCGTTGCCTTATTTCTGTAATGGCCAATGGTAACAGTTCAGCATCTGTTTCTTCTAATTTTTTCTTAATCTCCAAAGTATGGGAGCGCACAATACTACCAAAAGATAACTGTAAAAAATTGATGTATGCATAGCTTTCATCACTTACAATAGAAAACACGTCAACATTACTAATTTTTGGATTGACAATTGTAGATTTGGCTTGATAATTTTCGAGCACTTCAACCTTCTCTTTAATTTTTTGAGCGTCTTCAAATTGCATTTGCTCCGCCTGCCTTTGCATTTCTTTTTTAAATCGTTTAATAGAGTCTTTAAAGTTCCCTTTTAAAATTTGTCTAATTGCTTTTATGTTCTCGTCATATTCTTCTACGGTCTCTTTGCCCTCACAAGGTCCTTTGCAATTCCCTAAATGATATTCTAAACAAACTTTATACTTCCCTGCTTTAATTTTCTCTTCGGAAAGATCATAATTACATGTCCTTAAAGTGTACAACCCTCTAATTAAATCCAATAAGGTATGTACTGTTCTAACACTGGTATAAGGACCATAATACTCAGAGCCATCTTTGATGAGTCTTCGTGTTTGAAATACACGTGGAAAACGCTCATTTTTTATACAAATCCAGGGATAAGATTTGTCATCCTTGAGCATGACATTATAACGTGGTTGATACTTTTTAATAAGGTTATTTTCGAGTAATAGTGCATCTGTCTCGGTTTCAACTACGATATGTTTAATCTTCTGTATTTTTTTTACTAATACCCTAGTTTTACCATACTCATGGGTTTTAGTAAAATATGATGTCACTCGTTTTTTTAAATTTTTAGCCTTTCCTACATAAATAATTGTGCCATCAGAATTTAAGAACTGATATACACCTGGCAGATTTGGTAAGGTTTTAAGCTGTATTTTGAGAGAAGCATCGCCCATCTACCCAAAGGTATAGCAAATCCAAGTATTGTAAAAATGCATTTAGGTTTTTTAGTATATTGCATGAGTTCCTTGCGTAGCATTATGAATATTGTAATTCTCTCCCGAAATTCTAATCTTTATTCGACCAAAAGACTAATTGAAGAAGGTGAAAATCGCGGTCATGATATAGAGGTAATTGATCCCCTTAAGTGTGATATCATCATTGAAAAGGAGAAACCTACGCTTTATTACAGAGATCGTTATTTAGATTATGTTGATGCCATCATTCCGCGTATAGGTGCTTCAGTTACCTTTTATGGTTGTGCGGTTGTTAGGCAATTTGAAATGATGAACGTATTTACTACGGTCACGTCTGATGCCATAATTCGTTCGCGGGATAAACTACGAAGCTTTCAACGACTATCTAAAGCAGGTGTTGGTATGCCTAAGACAGTATTTACCAATTATTCTCGAGATGTAGCAAAAGTGATTTCTCAAGTAGGCGGCACACCAGTTGTAATTAAACTACTAGAGGGCACACAGGGATTAGGAGTTGTCCTTGCCGAAACCAAAAATGCTGCCGAGTCTGTGCTTGAAGCGTTTAATGGTTTACAAGCAAGAGCCTTAGTTCAAGAGTATATTGAAGAAGCTAAAGGTGCCGATCTTAGAGCATTGATAGTAGATGGCCAAGTTATCGGCGCCATGAAGCGTATAGGTAGAGACGGTGAATTTCGTTCTAATTTACATCGCGGTGGAAGTGCCGAATATGTGAAATTAAGTGAGCCTGAATTACGAATGGCCATAAAGGCTGCAAGAGCACTAAAATTACCAGTTTGTGGTGTAGATATGTTGCAGTCTAAGAGAGGGCCTTTATTATTAGAGATCAATTCGACGCCAGGACTTGAAGGCATTGAAGGTGCTACACAAAAAAATATTGCCAAAGCCATTATCACCTTTGTTGAACGTAACCGCAAGTAAATGACCAAGGGCAAAACATTACATATATTAGGTGAAAAAATTGAACCAGGCGAAAGCAAACGTATTGACTTTAATGTAGCTAAGCTTCATACCCAAAATACGATAAATGTACCAGTAGTTATAGAGCGCTCAGTTAAGTCTGGGCCTACAGTAGTTATTACAGCAGGCATACATGGTGATGAAGTAAATGGTGTTGAAGTTGTACGTCAAATCATAGCTAAAGGCATAAATAAACCTAAAAAAGGTACTATTATTTGTATTCCGGTCATTAACGTTTTTGGCTTTATTCATATGGATCGTGAATTCCCAGATGGGCGTGATTTAAATCGTGTATTTCCAGGAAGTAAAAGTGGATCTTTAGCCAGCAGAGTAGCACATAAGTTAGTAACAGAGATTGTTCCTCATGCCGACTTAATAGTCGATTTTCATACTGGTGGTGCCTATCGATTTAATGCCGCTCAAATTCGTATAGTAAAAGGACAGCCTAATCTTACAAAATTGGCAAAAACCTTTGGTGCTCCATTTATTTTTCATCAGAAAAATATGAGTAAGTCATTTAGAAATACATGCCACAAACTTGGTGTGCCTATGTTATTATTTGAAGGCGGAAAATCATTTTTTATTGATAGTTCTATAACCAATACAGGCGTAAATGGCATCAAAAGAATACTTAATCATTTAGGGATGCTAGGACTAAAATTTACTGCATCTCGCCCTAAAAAGAGATGTGTAGTCATTAACGAAAGTAAATGGTTAAGAGCCAATTATTCTGGTATGTTTAGGCCTTCAGTAAAGATCAACTCTAAAGTAAGTAAAGACGATGTCATTGGTCATATTACAGATCCTTATGGTTCCTTCCATCATTTTGTGAAAGCGCCTAATGAAGGATATATTTTCAATGTTAATGAATCACCTATTGTATACCAAGATGATGCCCTATTTCACCTTTCAACCAAATTAGGAAAGTGATGCTGCTGTTTCAGAAGTAGTATCGCCTTTGCTTTTGTCTGAAAAGGCGCGCTTGTTAAAGATTAATAGTGTCCCAATCCCAGAACTTATTGCCATATCGGCGATATTAAAAACCGGTTCAAAGAATAAAAATGCTTCGCCTCCCCAAAATGGTAGCCAATCGGGAAACGTCCCTTTCCATATCGGAAAATAAAGCATGTCTACCACTTTTCCATGAAAAATACTACCATTAGTACCACCTTCTGGTAAAAAGGTGGCCACTTGTCCGTAACTATGACTAAACAACACATCGTAGAACACCGAATCAATTATATTACCTAATGCCCCAGCTAAAATTAAAGATACGGCAACTATTAGGATTCGTGAACCTTTCTTTAGGATCGATGTAAATAACCAATACGCTATTCCAATAACAGCAACAATCCTAAACAAGGTCAAGATGAGTTTTGCTGTTCGATCTGATATAAATGGAATAAAATCACTGAGTTTGGCTCCCCAGGCCATCCCATTGTTCTCAACAAAAAGAATTTGAAACCAGCTGAAAACTTTTACACTTTCCTGAAGCTCAAAATGTGTTTTCACATAGATCTTAGAAACTTGATCTATGAGTAAAATAAAAATGACAAGAAGCGTCGCTTTTTTAAGGCTCATTTAAACGTAAAGATTAAGGGCAAATATATTTAATTAAAAAACGTCTCTTGAAAAGAGACGTCTTATTACTAAATCTTCAATTTATTTTTGCATGTTTTTCGCTTCAATGCTCAAAGTAGCATGAGGAACAAGTTGTAATCGTTTTTTCTTGATTAGTTTCCCTGTTACACGACACACGCCATACGTTTTATTCTCTATACGAATAAGCGCATTTTTAAGATCTCTAATGAACTTCTCTTGACGAATAGCCAATTGGGAATTAGCTTCTTTACTCATTACCGAACTCCCCTCTTCAAATGCTTTGAATGTAGGCGAAGTATCGTCGGTACCATTATCATGATCGTTCATGTAAGCGCTCTTAATCAATTCTAAATCGTGTTGCGCTTTGTCTATTTTTTCCTGAATCAATACTCTGAATTCTTCTAAATCCTTATCTGAGTATCTGTTGTTTGTATCAACTGCCATAAGCTTAATGTTTTTGGATAAACAACTTGGTTTCTATATCATCAAATGAAATATCTATCCCATCGTTCATATTATCCATAATTTCTAATTCTTCGGTTAAGGTTTCTGTTTTTATATATTCAAGGTTTGCGCTTACTGCCATCTCTATGTTAGCATTTTTTTGAAGTCTTACATCGATTCTATCTGTAACTTCAAAGCCCGAATCTTTTCGCAAATTCTGGATTCTATTTACAAGTTCTCGTGCAATCCCTTCTCTACGTAAGTCATCAGTTATTGTGACATCTAATGCTACTGTTAATGCACCATCATTAGCAACAAGCCAACCTTCTATATCTTGAGATGTAATTTCTACATCCTCTAATCCTAAAGTAATACTTTTTCCGTTAATTTCAATATCTATAACGCCGTTTTGTTCAATTTCTTGGATATCTGGAGCCTCCAAATTGGCTATTGCATTGGCAATGAGCTTCATATCTTTACCAAATCTTGGGCCTAGCACCTTAAAATTAGGTTTAATTTGCTTTACTAAAATATCTGATGCGTCTTCCAACAATTGAATTTCTTTTACGTTAACTTCATGCTTAATTAGGTCTTCTACAGCACCTATTTCATTTTTTTGCTGAGCAGAACTAACTGGTATCATAATTTTCTGTAATGGTTGGCGTACTTTAATTTTTTCTTTTGCCCTTAACGATAAGACTAAAGAAGATATTGTTTGCGCATTCTCCATTTTGCGTTCCAACACTTTGTCTATGAAACTTTGTTCATATTGAGGGAAAGTAGATAAGTGCACACTCTCAAAGCCTTCTTTTCTAGTGATGCCATCTAAATCTAAATACAATTTATCCATATAGAAAGGCGCAATGGGAGCGCTTAACTTAGCTATGGTAAGCATGCATGTGTATAGCGTTTGATATGCCGAAATTTTATCTTGTTGATAATCCCCTTTCCAAAAACGTCTTCTACTTAATCTAACATACCAATTACTTAAATATTCTTGTGTGAAAAATGCAATTGCTCTTGCGGCTTTTGTAGGTTCATAATCGGCATAGAATTCATCCACTTTTTTGATTAAGGAATGTAATTCTGATAAAATCCAACGATCTAATTCTGGTCGTTCTTCAAGTGGAATATTGCTTTCAGTATACTTAAACTGATCTAAATTGGTATAAAGAGCAAAGAACGAATACGTATTATATAAGGTTCCGAAGAATTTGCGTTTTACTTCTTCAATACCAGATTCATCAAACTTGAGATTATCCCAAGGATTGGCGTTACTTATCATATACCATCTTGTAGCATCTGCACCAAAGGTTGAAAGATTGTCAAATGGATCTACTGCATTACCAAGACGTTTAGACATTTTTTGTCCGTTTTTATCTAATACCAAACCATTAGACACTACGTTCTTATAGGCTACAGAATCAAATACCATAGTCCCAATGGCATGGAGCGTATAAAACCAGCCTCTTGTTTGATCGACTCCTTCAGCAATAAAATCAGCAGGAAAGGCTTTTCCTTGATCTACAAGAGCTTTATTCTCAAAAGGATAGTGCCACTGTGCATAAGGCATAGCGCCTGAATCAAACCAAACATCAATCAAATCTGATTCACGCTGCATAGGTTGGCCAGAATTAGAAACAAGTACAATTTGATCTACTATATTTTTATGAAGATCTACTAAATCATAATTTTCTTCAGACCAATTACCGACTTCAAAGTCAGCAAAAATAGCTTCAGCCATCACGCCTGCATCAACTGCTTTCTGCATCTCATTTTTTAACTCTTCAATTGAGCCAATACAGAGTTCTTCCTTACCATCCTCAGTTCTCCATATAGGCAGTGGAATACCCCAAAAACGTGAACGCGATAAATTCCAATCATTGGCATTAGCCAGCCAATTACCAAAACGCCCTTCGCCTGTAGACTTAGGTTTCCAGTTAATCGTTTGATTGAGTTCAAACATGCGATCTTTAACTTCTGTGGCTTTAATAAACCAAGAGTCTAAAGGGTAATATAAAATTGGCTTGTCTGTTCGCCAGCAATTAGGATAACTGTGTTTATACTTTTCTACTTTAAATGCTTTGTTCTCTTTCTTTAGCTTTATAGCTAACTCAACATCTACAGACAGTTCAGGAGCTTCTCCTTCATTGTAATATTCGTTTTTCACATATTTGCCTGCTAATTCTTGCATTTCAGGTCTAAATCGACCTTGTAAATCTACTAGTGGAACGAGATTGTCATTCTCATCCTTAACCAACATTGGCGGTACTTCAGGTTTGGCTTGTTTAGCGACTAAGGCATCATCTGCACCAAAAGTTGGTGCTGTATGTACAATTCCTGTACCATCTTCAGTGGTTACAAAATCTCCAGATATCACTCGAAATGCATTTTCTGGTGTGTCGTTAGGTAAAGCATATGGCAACAACTGTTCGTACCTAATCTCAACTAATTCCTTACCAGCAAATTCTTTAACAATGTAGAAGGGTACTTTTTTATCGCCTTCATTATAATTTAACAACTCAGATTTTTGTTCGAACTGCTCAAATTTTCCCGAGAATTGTTTAGTCACAAGATTTTTGGCCAAAATTACATTTATAGGCTGGTGCGTATACTGATTATAAGTTTCAACAAGTACATATGTAATTTTTGGTCCGACAGCTAAAGCCGTATTACTAGGCAATGTCCATGGTGTTGTAGTCCAGGCTAAAAAATAGATGTCTCCTTCGTTTTTTAAAAAATCTGGAAGTGAATCTTCTTTCGCCTTAAATTGTGCAACAACAGTAGTATCTGTAATATCTTGATAAGTTCCTGGTTGATTTAACTCGTGCGAGCTTAACCCGGTTCCTGCCTTAGGAGAATACGGTTGAATTGTATAGCCTTTATAAAGTAACTGCTTATTATAGATTTGCTTTAATAACCACCAAACACTTTCCATGTATTTGGATTTATAGGTGATGTAAGGATCGTCCATATTGACCCAATACCCCATTTTTTGAGTAAGGTCATTCCAAATATCGGTATAGCGCATTACCGCTTTTTTACAGGCAGCATTGTATTCTTCAATTGTAATTTTATTGCCAATATCCTCTTTAGTTATTCCTAGCTCTTTTTCAACTCCTAATTCTATAGGTAAGCCATGGGTGTCCCAGCCGGCTTTACGCTTTACTTGAAAGCCTTTCTGGGTTTTATATCTACAAAAGATATCTTTAATAGCTCGTGCCATAACATGGTGAATTCCTGGTAAACCGTTTGCTGAAGGTGGTCCTTCAAAAAAGACATATGGTTTAGCATCTTTGCGAGAAGAAACACTCTTTGCGAAAATGTCATTTGATTGCCAATAGTTGAGAATTTCTTCAGCAACTTTTGGTAAATTAAGTCCTTTATATTCAGGAAATTTTTGGCTCATTAAGCACTTACTTTTAATAAGACTGCGAAATTAATCATTTATGGTTAAAAGATTAAGTTTGAACCAAAAAAAAGCCAAAACTTTCGCTCTGGCTATTGTTTTGATTACCATTTTTTGTATCTAATCCACCATAATTTTTTTGTCCATAGTCTGACCTTTAATATCTATTAGTCCAACAAGGTATATTCCACTTGATAGGTTTGATAATTCTATCCCATTATCTAACGTATTTTGGGATACCATTTCAAACTGTGAGACTAGTTGACCATTGGTGTTATATAAAGTTATGTATTTCGCCACAGCGCCAAGATTTTTTACAAATAACTTATTACTGCTATTGTTGTAAAATATTTTAACATCACTAGAGTCTAATTGAATTTGTCCTGTTTGTCTCTTATCATGAGTTTTATTTGTTTTAAATACAACTTCAAATCTATCAGTAAATTCGCCTTCATCTGAAGCAAAACGGTATTCTTGTTCAGTTCTCAAATCAAAGTATATATTATCATACTTGTCCCATAGATACACGCCAGTATCTTTATTAAAGGTCCCAAAACCTGTAGCGCTTATCGCGTATTTATGAAGACCTGTTGAATTGATTGTTAAAGGCACTACTGTTTCGTTTGTGAAATTAGAATACGCTTGTATAATCATTTTATCTTCCCCCAAATACGTATACATATCATCTGATTTAGGATCGAACATTTTACCATCGTACCCATAATCATAAGCATCAGATGTCATTTCACTAAATCCAATAGCAATTTCTCTTGATAAATTATTTGAAGTTCGCAACTTCAATCTCATTACTTGCATAGTTGGATCTTCGTTCGTTTTATTTTTTTCGGAGTTTCTAAAAAATTCTGATTCTCCATTTGATTCACGCTTAAATATTCTTTGAGCATTATTAAACTCAATGTTTCCATCGGCAATCACTTCAGTCATAAACGATTGTCCTACCGGTATATACTGTGTTGGTGTAATTGTCCCATCTTGTGACCCATTATCTGCACCACTTATACCTTCAAATTGATAGGCTCTAATTTTAGCTGTTTTATTTACAACAGCATAACCGCCTTCATATTCGTCAAGTATGTGTGAGCTACCTGCCCATTGGTGCCAGAAATAAAGTGTTCCATCAATAACACCTACATTATCATCAATAAATTGATGCGCATCAATAGCCGAAGGGTAAGGATTACCTAACAATGTTGTTGTTTGAGTTACATCGGGCTGACTTTCATTCCCAGAGTCGCCGTCTACATCATCTGCAGATACCAGTACGGTTCCATTATTTGGTTTGCCTTCAAAAATATACTCTTGTGTCAAGCCAGCATTACCTAATCCTTTATGTATATAACCTACTCCAGAGGCTACATCAGTGGTAGGAGTTAAAGATGCCCAATCGTAATATGTAATTCCATTTAGGAACGTATAAGTCCATCGTGTACTTAATTTACCTACTTCGTTATAAGCCGAAGTAAATTCAACATTCGAACCATTGCCTTCCTTTAGCATATTTAATCTATACGCTGTATTATTATCATTATTAGTACTACCGTTATTATTGGTTAGAGTGGTTGCTTGAGTTGTGCCCACTGGTGACGCCATATAGGTGTACCAATACACATTGGACGCGCCTTTTTGTCGACGTAAAATTTTTCCACTGGCAGAAGTGACAAGATCACTAATTTCGGTTTGAACAATTTGAGAATCATCTTGTAAATCGATAGTTCCATTAAGTTCTAAATACCATGTGTTTTGTAATAGATTGTCACCATTCACCGTTAGCTTATTCCCATTATTGATAATCATACCCAACTGTGTATGAGATTTAGACGTAGTTACATTACTCCCTATTTGTACAATACTCCAGTCTTTGTTATTATTCTCATCTTCAATATCCCAAACATCACCATGTTGCCATGTGGCAGTGGTACTCCAGTCACCATTCCCATTTGAAACATATGGCATAGGAGCCGTTTGTGCTTGAACGGTTGTTATATTATTGAGATATAAGAATTTGCTGTTGACTGAAAAATCGGAAGTTTTGCTATTAACGATATCCGTCATTGGGTAATACGCTTTTAAATTACTCCAAGCTACTTTAGTTTTCGTATTCGCATCTTCAATGTCTTTCCCAATTACTTTACCTCTAACATTACTTGTATTTTGTTCAATCTCTTGATAAACCATTCTTTGGATTTGATCTTGAGTGAGTACAGCATCAAATACACGTACTTCATCAATCTCTCCCTTAAAATACTGCTGATTACTAACACCAGTTGAGAATCGGCCAACTTCAAAAGTGCCTAGATCAGTAGATGACTGAGTTATTACACCAACGCTGCCAAAATTAGCAGTTTGATTTAATTCACCATCAATGTACAATTTTAGTTCTCCTGTTGTACTGTTGAATGTTCCTGTAATGTGATGCCATTCATTAAAAGGTATAACTGAACTCGCAGTTACAGTTAGACTAAGGTTTGGATTGCTTGTAGTTCGAATAGAAAATGTTGGTCTGTTACCATTTGACATGTAAATTCTAGAACTTCTACCTTCACTCACTACATGAGGTGTATTACCACTATTACCAGCGTCTGAATTTACCCAGGCCATTAAAGTGAATTGCCCTAAACCTTCCATAACCATTTCGCCAGCCAAATAATCGTCCACGCCATCAAAATCAAGTAGTGCGCTTGATGGTGGATTAGTGTTAAAAAGATCTCTATAATCAACATCACCTCCGGTATAAACATCACCATCATCATCAGGAAGAATAGATGCTTCTGGACTATTTATATCATCGTTTACATCGT
>CAJHYL010000103.1_pt1 | contig 17999 bp, 16 predicted proteins | sample 9198761 | NCBI WGS metagenome assembly CAJHYL01 (sample SAMEA7708360, study PRJEB35096) | sediment metagenome | biome: marine neritic benthic zone biome [ENVO:01000025]; feature: sediment [ENVO:00002007]; material: shallow marine sediment [ENVO:03000034] sea grass bed [ENVO_01000059] ...
AATATATTCGACGGTTCTATCAAATTCCTTTTCAGAATCAGGTAAATTTTTTCCAATTTCCCACATCAACAATTTTACAATTTCTGCCCTTTTAGTTTGCATCTGTTTCACAAACTTTTCCATACATGCTATTCTATCGGCCACTTTCATCGTTGGCCATAGCCCCTTACCTTTATCGTAAGCTTCACATGCAGAATCGAGGGCATCTAATGCCTCTGCCTCTGTTAAATTAGGCACTGTACCTAAAAGCGTAGGCTCATAACGATCTGTTGATGAGATTGTCGAATAAACTTCGGCTGTATCGCCCTCCCAAGGCTTAAGTTCACCATTGACCAAATACGTATGTTGTTGTAGTATTGTATCTATTCTAAATTTTTCGGGTATTGCTATAGTGTCACTAATCATTGACGTGATATTTTAAACTAAAAATTGAAATAAATCTGGTTTGTCATTTATATAATCACCAAAAAAGTCGTTGAGCTTCATTTTTGTGACTAGGGGTTCAAAATCATTAGGTGATTTTAATCGTATACCTACAACTGCAGCACCATTTTCACGGCTTGTCTTTTTCGTGTATTCAAAGTGCGTAATATCATCATCTTCACCTAAAATCTCATTTACAAATTCACGCAAAGCTCCCGCTCTTTGGGGAAATTTTACTATAAAATAATGTTTTAAATTTGAATATAATAAAGCGCGTTCTTTTATTTCACTTGTGCGCGTAATATCATTATTACTACCACTTATTAAACATACTACTTTTTTCCCTTTAATCTGATCTGCATAAGACTCAAGTGCAGCAATACTCAAAGCACCAGCGGGTTCAACAATAATGGCGTCCTTATTATACAAATCTAAGATAGTCTGACATATTTTACCTTCAGGAACGGTAATCATGTCGTCCAAATTAGCTTTGCAGATAGGGAAGGTTATATCACCAACTCGTCTTACTGCGGCGCCATCTACAAACTTATCAATGTTATGTAGTGTCACTATCGTATTCTTAGCTATAGATTCTGTCATAGATGGTGCGCCTTTAGGCTCTACACCAATAATTTTAGTAGTAGGTGAAAGTTGCTTAAAAACCGTTGATAAACCAGAGGCCAATCCACCTCCACCAACAGGAATAAAAACGTAATCTATCTGCTCTTCCATTTGATCTAACATCTCTAAGCCCACGGTGGCCTGACCTTCAATTACCTTTTGATCATTAAAAGGATGAATAAACGATTTGTTTAATCGCTCACATTCAGACAATGCTAGCTTGTACGAATCGTCAAATGAATCACCTTCTAAAACTACATCTATATAGTTTTCGCCAAACATTTTTACCTGTTCTACTTTTTGCTTGGGTGTTGGTGCCGGCATGTAAATAGTACCTTTGATCTTTAATAATTTACAGGATAGGGCAACGCCTTGTGCATGATTGCCAGCACTTGCACATACAATACCATTTTCGACTTCATTTTCATTTAAAGAAGACATTTTATTATAAGCGCCTCTTATTTTATAAGATCTTACCTGCTGTAAATCTTCGCGTTTAAAATAAATTTGGCACTCGAATTCTTTCGAAAACCTATTATGTAATAGCAAGGGAGATTGTGTAACAACTGAACTTAATTTTTCTGCTGCCTCCTTTACTTCACTAATACTTGGACTATATGTGATTGCTGAATGCATTAGGCCAATACTGATTCTTTTTGTTCTTGTCTTTTTATACGTTTCATAGCGGTCATAGCTTGACGTAGAACTTTTCCTGTAGCTTCTATTGGATGATTACTAATAGCCTCATTAATTTCAATTAATTCTACATTATCTACAGCATTGTCTGTTGAATAAGGACTACCTATAACATTTTTAGAAATTTGCTTCATAAAGTCTTCTAATAAAGGCACTGCATCCTGTGAAAATAAATAGCATCCGTATTCGGCTGTATCAGAAATAATACTATTCATTTCAAAAAGTTTTTTTCTAGCAACCAAATTGGCTATTAGTGGTAACTCATGCAGTGATTCGTAATATGCAGATTCTTCAATAATACCAGATTCCACCATGGTTTCAAAAGCCAGTTCAACTCCGGCTCTCACATAGGCTACCATTAATACACCATTGTCAAAATATTCTTGTTCCGAAATATGATCGCTAGTAACTGCAGTTTTTTCAAAAGCGGTTTCACCAGTTTCATTACGCCATTTCAAAAGGTTCTCATCATTGTTTGCCCAATCTTTCATCATGATTTCAGAGAAGTAGCCAGACATGATATTATCCATTTGTTTTTGGAACAATGGTCTTAATATGGTTTTTAGTTCTTCTGAAAGTTTATAAGCTTTTACTTTGGCAGGGTTCGACAGTCTATCCATCATATTAGTAATTCCGCCATGTTTTAATGCTTCGGTAATCGTTTCCCAACCAAATTGCAATAATTTGGCAGCATAATTAGGATTTACGCCTTCTTCAACCATACGCTCGAAACACAAAATAGATGCGGTTTGTAATACTCCACATAAAATAGTTTGCTCACCCATGAGGTCACTCTTCACTTCAGCTACAAATGAAGATTCTAATACACCTGCTCGATGACCTCCTGTGGCAACAGCATAAGCCTTAGCCTGACTCCATCCTTTATTTTGTGGATCGTTTTCTGGATGTACTGCAATTAATGTCGGCACCCCAAATCCACGTAGGTACTCTTCTCTAACTTCGGTACCTGGACATTTAGGAGCGACCATAATAACGGTAAGATCTTCTCTTATTTGTTTGCCTTCTTCTACAATATTAAATCCATGCGAATACGACAGTGTAGCACCGTTTTTCATCAATGGCATCACGGTATCAACAACCGGTGAATGTTGTTTATCTGGAGTTAGATTTAGAACCATATCGGCTTGAGGAATTAATTGCTCAAACGTTCCAACTTGAAAATTGTTACTCGTCGCATTTTTGTACGATTGCCTTTTCTGATCGATAGCCTGTTGACGTAAGGCATACGATATATCTAAACCAGAATCTCTCATATTCAATCCTTGATTGAGTCCTTGTGCGCCGCATCCTATAATGACTATTTTATGTCCCTTTAATGCTTCCACGCCATCCGAAAATTCGGTTGCATCCATGAACCTACATTTTGATAATTGCTGTAGTTTTTGTCTTAAGGTCAGTGAATTAAAGTAATTACCCATGTCTTAATATGTTTTAGTTGTTAAATGCTGCTAGCATTTCTGTTATTTTCATTTCATCTTTTGTTACTGCGATTCTTCCAGACCGCACAAATTGCATTATTCCAAATGCGCTCAATTCTCTATGAAGCAATTCAACTTCGCTTCTACGTCCTGATTTTTCCAAAACAAAAAATTCTTTATTGACCGTAACAATTCGCGCGTTACTATCTTTTATAATATTCTGAATTTGACGTTCCTCAAATAAGAGATCTGATTTAATTTTAAACAAACACGATTCTTGGTAGATTGTTTGTTCGTCGGTATGATAATAGGCTTTTATGACCTCTACTTGCTTCTCAACTTGACCGATTATCTTTTTAATATGATCTTCTGTCACATTAACTAAAATGGTAAACCTCGATACGCCTTCAATTTCAGAAACCGATGAATTAATACTTTCAATATTAATATGTCTGCGTTGAAAAATTGCCGAAATTCTATTGAGTAAACCAATATTATTTTCAGTATATACAGAGACGGTAAATAATTTCTTTTCTTGTTTCATCATTATTCAAGTCTTATATCTGAAACCGAAGCTCCAGATGGGATCATTGGAAATACATTATCTTCTTTTTCAACACATACCTCTAAGAAATATGCATCTTTAGAAGCCATCATGTCTTTGACTGCCTTTTGTAAATCTTCTCTTTTAGTGACGCGTTGTGCATCTACATAATAGCCTTTGGCAATAGCCACAAAATCGGGATTTATCATTTCTGTAGAGGCATATCGCTTCTCGAAAAACAATTGTTGCCATTGTCTAACCATGCCTAAAAAGTCGTTATTCAAAACCACAATTTTTACAGGCACTTTCGTTTGGAATATAGTCCCTAATTCTTGTATTGTCATTTGGTATCCACCATCACCTATGATAGCAATTACCTCACGCTCTGGAGCAGCCATTTTGGCCCCAATTGCCGCAGGTAATGCAAATCCCATTGTACCTAAGCCACCAGAAGTAATATTACTTTTAGAGGTATTAAATTCGGCATAGCGGCACGCGATCATTTGATGCTGACCTACATCTGATACTATGGCAGCCATACCTTTACTTTGCAGATTTATTTCTTTTAATACTTCGGCCATAGTTAAGCCTTTCTTTGTAGGATATAAATCATCTTTAATAACTTTTTCATATTCTACCTCGTACAAATCTTTAAATCTCTGATGCCATTCTGGATGTGAGTTTTCATTAAGTAAGGGTAGAAGTTGCGTTAAACTTTCCTTGGCATTTCCTAAAACAGCTAGATCAACTTTTACATTTTTATTAACCTCAGCAGGATCAATTTCGAAATGAATGATTTTCGCCTGTTTGGCGTATGAATTCAAATTTCCGGTGACGCGATCATCAAAGCGCATACCAATGGCAATGAGCACATCGCTATCGTTTGTTAATATATTAGGTGCATAATTTCCGTGCATCCCTACCATTCCAACATTTAACTCATGAGATGAAGGAATTGCTGAAGCACCAAGTATAGTCCATGCCGAAGGGATTCCAGCTTTTTCAATAACTGCTTTTAGCTCATTTTCTGCTTCTCCTAAATGACCCCTTGGAACCAAACTATAAAAGGCTTTTTTCGCGAAGTAATAAGCTCTGCAGCTTTTATAACCGCTTCGTTTTCTACCTCTGGAGTTGGAATATAGCTTCTTATACCATCACATTTTTTATACTCAAAATCAAATTCTTCAAACTGAGCATCTTTGGTGATATCTATTAAAACAGGGCCTGGTCGTCCGCTTTTAGCGATGTAAAATGCTTTTGCAAAGACTTCTGGTATTTCTTTCGCAGATGTTATTTGATGATTCCACTTTGTTACAGGTGTAGAAATACCTACGATATCGGTTTCTTGAAATGCATCACTACCTAATAAATGTGAAGGGACTTGACCGGTAATACAAACCATAGGTGTGGAGTCTATTTGAGCATCGGCTATACCTGTAATTAAATTGGTAGCACCCGGACCAGAAGTTGCGATAGCAACACCTACTTTACCCGATATTCTTGCGTATCCTTGCGCTGCATGTGTTGCCCCTTGTTCATGACGGGTTAGCACATGATGAATTTGGTCTTGATACTTATAAAGTTCATCATAAACTGGCATAATTGCACCACCTGGGTAACCGTAAAGTGTTTCAACACCTTCAGCCAACAAACACTTAATAATGGCTTCACTACCTGTAATTCGTTCTGTAGTTGATCCCATCTTTTGATCTTTGATTATTGCTTGTGGATCTTTCATGACATTAATTTTAAAACTCATCTGTAACGCACCCTTTGGATGCCGATGAAACTGATTTGGCATATTTATAAAGAACACCTCTTTTAAATTTCAATTCTGGTGCTTTCCAAAGTTTTCGTCGTTGTTGTAATTCTTGTTCAGAAACTTCTAACTTAATTGTATTAGTTTCTGCATCTATTGTAATCATATCGCCGTCTTTAACTAGAGCAATAGTACCACCATCTTGTGCTTCAGGGGTAATGTGCCCCACAACAAAACCATGTGTTCCACCTGAAAATCTTCCATCTGTGATAAGTGCTACATCTTTGCCTAAACCTGCTCCCATAATTGCCGAAGTAGGTTTGAGCATTTCGGGCATACCTGGACCGCCTTTTGGTCCTTCATATCGTATAACTACCACATCGCCTGATTCTACTTTCCCTTCTTTAATCCCGTCATTAGCAGCAAACTCACCTTCAAATACTTTTGCCTTTCCTCTAAAATGCAGTCCTTCTTTACCTGTAATTTTAGCGACACTGCCGTCTATGGCTAGATTACCATAAAGCATTCTAAGGTGTCCAGAAGTTTTAATAGGTTTATCTATAGGCTTAATGACGTCCTGCCCTTCAGATAAATCCTCTACATCTAATAAGTTTTCGGCCAATGTTTGTCCAGTAACGGTAAGACATTCGCCATGCAATAAGCCTTTCTTCAACAAATATTTTAATACTGCAGGAATGCCCCCTACTGCATGTACATCTTCCATAAGATATTTTCCACTTGGCTTTAAGTCAGCTAAAAATGGTGTATTATCACTAATGTTTTGAAAATCCTTTAATGTGAACTCTATATTAGCAGCTCTTGCGATGGCCAGAAAGTGCAATACAGCATTAGTTGAGCCACCAAGTATAGTCACCAAGCGAACCGCATTTTCCAAAGATTTTCTAGTAATGATATCTGAAGGCTTAATGTCTTTTTCTAAAAGCAATCGCATAGCTTCACCAGCAGCTATCGCTTCCTTTGATTTTTCATGACCTGTCGCCGGATTAGAAGAATTATAAGGTAATGACATTCCTAGTGCCTCAATCGCAGAAGCCATGGTATTGGCGGTATACATACCTCCACAAGCACCAGCACCTGGACAGGCTTTAGAAATGACTTGTTTGTACTCGGTTTCGGTTATGGTGCCTGCAACTTTACTTCCCCAGGCTTCAAAGGCAGAAACCACATCTAACTTCTTTCCTTCATGACATCCAGAATCAATAGTACCTCCGTATACTAAAATTGAAGGCCTGTTTAAACGAATCATCGCCATCAAAGCACCAGGCATATTTTTATCACAACCAACAACTGTAATTAAGCCATCATAACTCATGGCTTGTACAACAGTTTCCATAGAATCAGCAATAATATCTCTAGATGGTAAGGAGTAACGCATTCCAGGTGTTCCCATAGAAATGCCATCACTTACACCAATGGTATTGAAAATTAAGCCAACAATATCTTGATTTTTGGTGCCTTGCTTTGCCAATTTTGCCAAATCATTGAGATGCATATTGCAAGGGTTACCTTCGTAACCAGTGCTTGCTATTCCAATAAGAGGTTTATTAAAATCTTCATTGGTAAGCCCGATAGCATGAAGCATAGCCTGCGCAGCTGGTTGCGTTGGGTCTTGTGTGACCGTTTTGCTATATTTATTTAACGACTTCATACCGCCTTTGATAAATTAACTTTGCGTTTTCCAAGTACTTCTTGCTTATATAATTGCATTAATTTGTAGCCATGTGTTTCTTTCCATTGTTTTGGAAATTGATATTCATCAACTGATTGTAAACCTACAACTTCGGCAGCAGTACCAGTAAAAAATGCGCTATCGGCTTCCTTTAATTCATCAAGTGAAAAATGTTTTTCTTCTACCGAAATACCTTCTTGATCACATATTTCAATAATGGTAGATCGCGTAATTCCAGGCATAATATGCCCCTTAGGTGGCGTGTATAATTTGCCATCTTTTTCTATAAATACATTGGCGCCAGAACATTCAGCTACGTTATTATTCATATCTAATAGTATGGCTTCATCAAAACCCGATTTATCGGCTTCGTTTCTTGCAAGTATTGAATTAATGTAATGGCCTGTAACTTTCGCATCTACAAAACATGATTTTGGATTTGGTCTTTGAAATGAAGATGTTCTAACTTTTAACAACGCTTCTCCCATTAATTTTCCCCATTCCCAACATTGTATTATGAGTTGAGAAGTAAGGGGTGAGCCTAATCCCATATTTGCTCCTGTAGTTATTATTGGCCTAATGTATGCGTCTTGAAGATTATTCTTTTCTAGTAATTGATAGGTAATATCGATTAGCTCATCTACAGAATACTCAAAGGCAATCTGCATCACTTCTGCCCCGTACTTTAATCGCACGTAATGTGCCTTAGCTTTAAATATTCTTGCGCCTTCATCTGTTTTATATGATCTTATACCTTCAAAAACACCATTCCCATAGTGTAAACTCTGGCTGTAAACATCTCCAGAAACGTCTTTGGGATGCTCGAATTTTCCGTTATTGTAAATGATACTATTCTCGTTGAAATACATAATATTCTCTTAACCAATTCGAATTTAGCCTAAGAATTTATTAACGATTAATTTGAAGTTGGTTATCAACTAAAGTCAGACACCCTATAAATATTATAATTATCTGATTATCATATATTTATATTGAAAGTAATATGATGTCCATTAAGTGATAGAAAATAAAAAAACCCAAAACATTGGTTTTGGGTTCCTTTTTATACTCATTGAAGTACATTAGAGTTCTTTAATTTTTATATCCTTAAACCACACTTTATCGCCATGATCTTGCAATGCAATATGGCCAGTTTTATACTTGCCAAAACCCTCCCATGCGGTAAACTTAGAATTGGCTACCATGTCATCCCATTTTTCACCGTGTAATGGAAATGTGAATACTTCTGTTCCATTCATGGCAACCTTTCCTACATTCTCGTCTTGATTGACTTCGATGACACAAAGATTCCATTCGCCTGCGGGATTAACATGCTCATCTGGACATGCAATTAAATCGTATAAAGAGCCTGCTTTGTGAGTGCCTTGTGCTACTTTGGCGTCTGGATGCCTTTCATTATCTAACACCTGAATTTCTGGCCCTGTCATATACGCTTCTGGGTATTGATCATCTTCATAAACTCCCCAGAAAATACCACTATTACCACCCTCAGAAACTTTCCACTCCAGAGACAATTTAAAATTAGTATAGGAGTTCTTTGTGATGATGTCTTTATTGCCTTCACCACCAGGTGTAAATGCTAAGTTACCATCCTCTATTGTCCATTGTGGATGTATTGAATCGTGACCATAACCTCTAAAGGCATCTGTTGATGTCCCGTCAAAAAGTACTATCCAATCGTTGTCTTTAACTTCCATGTCTACCGTTTCTTCTATTTCTTTATCGTTCTTAGCTTCCGAAGCTTTAGTCTCATTCTTGCACGATAAGAAAGCAAATGACACTAAAATAAAAGTTGTTATTCTGATTTTCATATATTTTAATTTAAACCTAATATTTCTCTTAGTTGATTTTCATCTTTATCATCGCCACCAGCAAAATCGTCGAATGATTTTGTTGTAGCTTCAATAATGTGATCTTTTATAAATTTAACACCTTCTTGTGCGCCTTGTTCTGGACTTTTAATAACACACTCCCATTCTAATACGGCCCACACATCACACCCATATTCAGTTAATTTTGAGAATACCGTTTTAAAGTCAATTTGACCATCACCTGGTGAACGATAACGCCCTGCACGATCTTTCCAGTCATTATAGCCGCCAAAAGCACCTTTTTTACCGGTAGGATTGAACTCAGAATCTTTGACGTGAAATGCTTTAATAAACTCATGATAGTGATCGATATACTTTATATAATCTAATTGCTGTAACACAAAATGTGAGGGATCATATAAAATACTTACACTTTCATGATTATTTGTGGCTGCTAAAAACCGTTCGAAAGTATCACCATCATGTATATCTTCTACTGGATGCACTTCATAACAGGCTGCGACACCATTTGCTTTGAACACATCTAAAATTGGCAACCAACGATCTGCCAGTTCTTTAAATCCTAAATCAATTAGTCCTTTTGGTTGTTGTGGCCATGGATGCATTACAGGCCAGAGTAATGATCCCGAAAAGGTTGCATGAGAAGTCAGCCCTAATTTTTGGCTAACTATTGCCGCTTTTTTCATTTGATCAACGGCCCATGCTGTTCGATCTTTATAACTTCCCTTTAAGTGATCTGGCGCAAATACATCAAACATCATATCATGAGCTGGATGTACAGCCACCAATTGGCCTTGAATGTGCGTACTTAGTTCTGTTATTTCAAGTCCATACGAATTGATTTTACCCTTAAACTCATCGCAATACGTATCGCTATCTGCGGCAATGTCTAAGTCGATTATATGTTTATCGAGTGTTGGTATTTGTACGCCTTTATAACCTAAATCACTAGCCCACTTACATAACCCTTCCAATGTATTGAAAGGTGGTTCATCATCCATAAATTGAGCTAAGAATATAGCTGGTCCTTTAATCGTTTTCATTTAATTTGATGCTTCAATGGTTACCCAAACATTTCCTTTTTGGTGTGATTCTACTGCTTTTTCTATAAAGTCCATTCCTCTTAGACCATCTATAATTGTTGGGAATTCTCCATGATCATAGTCTTGCTTTTTAATAGCTTTGGCAACGCCTTTATAAATATTACCCATAGCATCAAAAATTCCCTCTGGATGCCCTGGAGGCAGCTTAGTTCCGTCTAATGAGATTGAACTATTGTAAGTGTGTCCTGGTTTTAAAACGCGTAACGGCTTACCATCTTCCATAAGATAAAGATAGTTTGGATTTTCTTGTTCCCAACGTAATCCTGCTTTATCTCCATAAATATTTACTCTAAAATTATTCTCTTCTCCCGTGGCAATCTGGCTTGCACATATAACTCCCTTTACGTCATTAGAGCAACGTAATAATACAGTGCCATCAATATCCATACGATTATCTTCATATAAGTAATTCAAATCGGCTAAAACTGCTTCTATTTTTAAGCCAGATACATATTCTAGCATATCAAAAGCATGTGTGCCAATATCTCCAATACAGCAACTTATGCCCGATTTATCTGGATCCAATCGCCAAGTAGACGAGCGTTTATCTTTATCGTGTATTATAGGATTAATCCAACCTTGATAATACTGTGCATCTATTTTCTGAATGGTCCCCAATTCTCCATTAGCAATCATTTGGCGCATTTGACGAATCATTGGGTAGCCAGTGTACGTATACGTTACAGCAAAAACAGTATTTGACTCTTTCGCGCTTGCATAAAGATCTTGTGCTTCGGCAAACGTTGTGGTCATAGGTTTTTCACAAATGACATGGAATCCATTTTCCAGCAACTGTTTTGCCATTGGATAGTGTAAGAAATTAGGCGTTAATATAGATACGACTTGAATGCGATCTTCAGGTGGTAAATTATGTTCTTCTGCAATAAGCTGATCTAAATCACGATAGACTCTTTTTGGGTCTAAATCGAGCTGGTCTCCAAATTGCAGGCTTTCTGAATGATCGATATTAAAAACACCACCTACCAATTGAAATTGATCAAACATACTTGAAGCAACACGATGCAATACGCCAATTAGCGAATCGCCTCCACCTCCAAGAATACCAAGTTTTATTTTGTTTGCCATAAACAACTATGCGTTATAAGAGACTTTTTCATTTTTGAATAATACTACAAATAGCACAAAAACAACAGCAGCAAATCCTGCAGGGAATACCCAGATATCTTTCCAAGAGTGTAATCCCCCTTCAATTAGATTGGCATCAACTATTTTACCGGCTACCCAAAATCCTATTAGCATCCCAATACCATAAGTCGCCAATGTTATAAGGCCTTGTGCAGCACTTTTTACTTTTTCACCCGCTTTAGAATCGGTATAGATTTGACCAGAGACAAAGAAGAAGTCATAACATATACCATGAAGCGCGATGCCCAATACTAACATAAAGAATAAATCTCCGGCATCTCCAAATGCAAAGAGAATATAACGTATGGCCCAAGCCAACATCCCTATTAATATGGTCTTCTTGAATCCATATTTTTTAAAGAAAAATGGAAGCAATAGCATAAAGAGCACTTCTGAAACCTGTCCTAATGATGCCCACGCAGTCGAATTTTCTACATTATATTCGGTTAAAAAGGGACTTATATTCTGATAATAAAATGCTAATGGAATACAAATAAGAATAGAAGAAATAAAGAATACTAAAAAGTTTTTGTCTTTCAATAAACTAAGTGCATCTAGTCCTAAAATATCTGAAAGTTTCGTACCTCCTTCTGTTTTATTTGGCGGCGTTTTAGGTAAGGTAAAACTAAATATCCCTAATATCGCTGAAGCCACAGCCGTCATTAAAAATGTATTTTGTAATAACCCCTGTTCAATGTTAGCAATAGCATCCCATTTAAACGCAAAACTTATTAAAAGCCCTGCAATTATCCAGCCCAAAGTTCCAAACACACGTACCATAGGAAACTCTTTAGAAGGATCTTTCATTTGATTAAAGGCAACAGAATTCACCAGGGCCAATGTTGGCATATAAAGAATCATATAACCCAACACATAGGGATAAAACGTGTCAAAATCACCTACAGTAGACATTTGATACATTAGTAGCGCCCCAATTAAATGTAGCACACCTAAAATACGTTCGGCATTAAAAAATCGGTCTGCTATTAATCCTATAATAAAAGGTGCTATTATGGCACCCCAAGATTGGGTAGAATAGGCCATAGCAGTTTCGCCGCCCGAAGCACCTAAATTATTACCAAGAAAAGCGCCCATAGTAACAAACCATCCTCCCCAAATAAAGAATTCGAGGAACATCATAAACGATAATTGAAATTTGGTGGTTGCTTTCATTTTAGTTGAGTTTTTTGGCTGAATTCAATAATAATGTTTTAGTAGCTAAAATCCCTGCTACTTCAGGTCGCGCTCCCTCATATTCGACACCTATATATCCAGTATATCCTGCGTCTTTGACCATTTGAAGTATTCGAACATAATCAAGTGTCGTTTCATTACCTTGATCGTCAAAAGCATACGATTTTGCACTCACAGCTTTTGCCATTGGCATCAAGAGTTCTATGCCCTTGTATTTATCAGGATATTCTTCCTCACATTCTCCCCATTTCTCACCGTCTTTGCGCTTCACACACCAATTGCCAAAATCGGGCAGCGTTCCACAATTTTCCATATTGACGGCTTCCAGAGCCATCATAAGTTTGTCTGCATCAGAAGATAACCAGCCATGATTCTCACATAGTACATTAATACTTTTGGTTGCGGCATATTCTGACAATTTTTTCAACCCATCAACTACCGTATTTTGCCATACTTCAGGATCATTAGTACCAAAAGTATTCACGCGAATACTATGACACCCAAGTGCTGCCGCAGCATCCACCCATTTTTTATGAAGCTCTACGGCTTCATTTCGTTTCGCCTCATCTGGATCGGCCAAGTCACCTTCATTATCCACCATAATGAGAACATTATCAATGTCATATTTAGAACTTTCTTCTGCCAATTTTTCAACCAAGGCTTCTATGCCATGTTCTTCGTAAAAAGGTTTATATAACTGACTAACGTATTCTAAACCTTCAAATCCGAGTGAGTCTGCAATTTTAGCAAAGTCGAAAGGGTTCATTTCATTAAATCTGATCTCTTGATTAAGTGACCATTGCGCTAAAGACAATTTAAAAAAGGGATCTTCAGCATTAGATTTATTTTCGGTGTCTTGCGCCATAGGTTCGTTGTCATTTTTTGTTTCGGATGAATTCTTACAACCGGTTAAAGAAAAGGTGAAAAGAATTAAAAAAATTGGGATTCTGAGTTTTAGTAAATGTGAAATCATGAATTAAATATGTTATGGTTTGTGAAAATATTAAAAATTGGCTTAAATTGGCAAGAACTTTCTTAAAAGTCCTGTAGAATTTAAATAAATTATCAAAATCAAATGAGTACATCTAATAATGATCAAGAGTTCGATGCCATTGTTGTAGGTACAGGTATATCTGGTGGCTGGGCAGCTAAAGAACTCTGCGAGAAAGGTTTAAAAACCCTGGTTCTTGAAAGAGGTCGCATGGTAAAACATAGAGAAGATTATCCAACTGCTAATCTAGATCCCTGGGATTTACCAAATGGAGGCCGACCAAAAGCCGAAACGATTCGCAAAAAATTTAAACAAAACCGAACAGGCTATACTACACATGAGGCTCGGCAACATTTTTTTGTTGACGATTTAAAGCACCCATATAATGAAGATAAACGTTTTGATTGGATGCGTGGTTACCATGTAGGTGGGCGTTCACTTATGTGGGGAAGACAAAGCTATAGATTAAGTGATCTTGATTTTGAAGCTAATAAAAAAGAAGGTATTGCTATAGACTGGCCAGTACGTTATAAAGATATAGAGCCATGGTATGACTACGTCGAGGAGTATATTGGAGTTAGTGGGGAGAACTTGGGTATGGAACATTTTCCAGATCAAAAGCTTCTTAAGCCTATGAACCTTAATTGCGTTGAGGAACATCTTAAGGAAAATATTGCAACTTCGTATGATGATGGACGTGTATTAACAATAGGACGTACAGCCCACGTTACTGAAGGCACAAAACCAGGTGATGGCAGAAGTACTTGTCAATATAGAAATCGTTGCATGAGAGGCTGCCCATTTGGCGCTTATTTCAGCAGTAATTCGTCAACTCTTCCAGCTGCCGAGGCTACTGGGAACATGACCTTGAGACCGCATTCTATCGTGTATGAAGTCATTTATGATGATAATTTAAATCAAGCTACTGGTGTTCGAATTATAGATGCAGAAACTAAAGAAAAAATTGAATATAAGGCCAAAGTTATTTTTCTATGTGCCTCTGCTATAGCTTCGGCTGCAATTTTGTTGCAATCTAAATCTGAACGCTTTCCCAATGGTTTAGGAAATGACAGTGGCGAATTAGGTCATAATCTAATGGATCACCATTTTCATGTTGGTGCCGTAGGTGAAGCTGTAGGATTTGATGATAAATACCGTAAAGGGCGAAGAGCAAACGGCATTTATATTCCTAGATTTAGAAATCTTGGCGGCAAGACTGATACAGACAAGTTTTTAAGAGGCTATGGTTATCAGGGTGGTGCCACACGTGGTAATGGTTCTGAACTCGTTGCTGAAATGAGGTATGGCCCACAACTCACTGAAGAGATATTGAAGCCAGGTAAGTGGCGCATGAATTTACTAGCTTTTGGTGAAGCTTTACCAGATCATAAAAATCGCATGTATATGGATTACGAGAAGTTAGATGAATGGGGCTTACCAACAGTAACCTTTGACGCTGCCTTTGGTGAAAATGAAATTGCCATGCGAGAAGATATGAAAAATCAAGCCGTAGACATGCTAACTAAAGCAGGCTTTAAGAATGTGTTTGGTTATGATAATAGAGATCGTTTTGCTATGGGTCTTGGAATTCACGAAATGGGTACAGCACGTATGGGTAGAGATCCTGAAACCTCTGTATTAAATGAATGGAATCAAGTGCATGCGTGTTCTAATGTCTATGTTACTGATGGTGCATTTATGACGTCGGCAGCCTGCCATAATCCATCACTAGGTTATATGGCATTTACAGCTCGAGCTGCACATCATGCTGCCGAAGAATTTAAAAAAAATAACGCTTAATTTATTACTTATGAAGAGAAGAAAAGCGCTAAAAAATATTGGATTAACTGCAGGATTTGTAGTGGCCACACCTTCAATTATTAGCTTATTACAAAGTTGTAAATCTGGTCCAGAAAAATGGGCGCCTGCATTTTTAAACGCCGATGAGGAGATCTTTGTCAATAATTTTGTTGATATATTACTTCCTAAAACTGAAACCTTACCAGGTGCTTCAGAGCTCAATTTAACCATGTTTATTGATGGTTATTTGAATGAAGTTATGGCGCCAGGTGAACAGGAGCAGCTAAGAAGTACATTTGATGAAATTCTTACTGAGCTGCGCGGTGAAGCCGAAAATTTAAAAGAAAAAACGCCTGAAGATTTCAAAGCCATTCTTGATAAATATATGTTAGTTAAAGGTGAAATAGATGAGGAGCGTGCAGCAAATCCAAGAACACCTTATAGTGAAGCTAATACGATTTCTGGAAACTTTGTTTACGATAAACCTACGAAGAATGAAGTGCTTAATGGCATGAAATGGATGACTATTAATGCCTACTACTGGAATGAACAAATAGGTGAAACTGTGTTACCTTACGACCCTATACCTGCAACTTACGAATGTGGAGATTTACAAGAACTCACAGGAGGTAAAGTTTGGTCATTATAATTATTTGATAATGTTCAATTTAAGATGCTTTCAACTGCTTATTTTAGTCGTTGCAATGGGTGTATTGACTAATTGTGACAACGCACCTAAAGACGAATGGATTTCCTTATTTAATGGTGAAAATCTCGATGGTTGGCACGTGAAGATTAATGGGTTTGAGTTAAACAACAACGCATTTAATACCTTCCAGGTTAGAGATGGCGCCTTAGTAGTGAATTATGATAATTATGAGGACTTTGGTGACTATTATGGTCATATATTTTATAAAGAATCGTTCTCAAATTATCGCTTAAAATTTCAATATAGATTTATAGGACCTCAAGCTAAAGGTGGTCAATCTTGGGCTACCAAAAATAGTGGTGTGATGCTGCACTGCCAAGCACCAGAAAGTATGAACATAAACCAAGGATTTCCTGTTTCTCTTGAAGCTCAGTTACTAGGTGGTGTAGAAGAAGGACTAGAGCGGCCTACGGCAAACTTATGTACTCCTGGCTTACACGTTGAGATTAATGGCGAATTAGAAACCACACATTGCATTAATTCTTCTTCTGAAACTTTTTATGGTGAAGAATGGATTGCTATAGAAGTAGAAGTCTATAACGATTCTATTATTAAACATTTTGTAAATGGTAAGGAAGTTATATCCTATTCAAAGCCTACAATTGGCGGTGAATATAATACATTAGTGGATCGCGAAGGCGAACCTGTGGATAGTGGGTATATTTCATTTCAGAGTGAAAGCCACCCTATAGAATTCAAGAATATTCTACTAAAGAAATTAGATTAATTATTCCTCTACTATAAATTTTCCTTGCATTAGTGCAAAATGCGCAGGGAAACTGCAAATAAAATCATAAGTCCCCACTGCAGGTGCATCAAACTCTATGGTTGTTACTTGACCGCCTCCTATCATTTTTGTGTGTGCAATCACAGCATCTGTCCCTTCTGGAATATAGTCATTGTCTCGAGAAACAGCAGCTTTAGCAGCAAAGTCGGCGGTATTAGTGCCTTGCTTTAATATAACCACATTGTGCCCCATCACATTAATATCCATTTTACCTGTATGACGCAAGGTTAACTTCACGCGTTGGCCTGCTTTTACTTTAAGTTCGTTTTTGTCGTACTTCATCGCATCATCAGCAGAAATGACGAGATTCGCTACAGAATCATCCTTCTTTTTTTCTTCTTTTTGATTACCAATTTTTACCGACGATTTTTCTTCCTTCTTTTCTTCACCTTTACAACCAATAAACAAGATTGAAACAAATAAGAGTGTAATTAGTCTATACTGGATTTTCATTTGTATAAATTTTAGAGAAGTTAAAGATAGAATATAATTTCAACTTATAAAATTGATTTTAGCATTTAACTTAAGTCCTATTTGTTTCCTTTTATAAGTAATAATCTTTACTTTTGAGGGCTAAATTAAGGAGGATAGATTTGTTCTGATTGCAACCTCTATCAACGTAAGTTGATATTAAATGCTAAAGCAGTACTTAAGGTATTCGATAGGTATTGAATATTAACCTTTCCTCTTATAAATGAAAACCATATGAGTTATTTGTTTACATCAGAAAGCGTTTCTGAGGGTCATCCAGATAAAGTTGCAGATCAAATAAGTGATGCATTAATTGATAATTTTTTAGCTTTTGATCCCGAATCAAAAGTGGCCTGTGAAACTTTGGTAACCACAGGTCAAGTGGTACTTGCAGGAGAAGTTAAGTCTAACACCTATTTGGATGTTCAGAAAATTGCTCGAGATACCATCAATAAAATTGGGTATACCAAAAGTGAGTATATGTTTGATGGGAACTCTTGTGGTGTATTTTCGGCCATTCATGAACAATCTGAAGATATAAATCGTGGCGTAGATCGCGATAGCAAGGAACAACAAGGTGCTGGTGATCAAGGCATGATGTTTGGCTATGCTACTCGCGAAACTGAAAACTATATGCCATTAGCATTAGACCTATCGCATAAAATTTTAAGAGAGTTAGCCGAGCTGAGACGTGAAAGCAAGGACATGACCTATCTAAGACCAGATTCTAAGAGTCAAGTCACTATTGAATATAATAACGACAATATTCCGCA
>CAJHYL010000301.1_pt1 | contig 17969 bp, 20 predicted proteins | sample 9198761 | NCBI WGS metagenome assembly CAJHYL01 (sample SAMEA7708360, study PRJEB35096) | sediment metagenome | biome: marine neritic benthic zone biome [ENVO:01000025]; feature: sediment [ENVO:00002007]; material: shallow marine sediment [ENVO:03000034] sea grass bed [ENVO_01000059] ...
ATAACAAATTAGGCTAGTTAGCAATACAATAACTATGAGGGCTAACAATACATGATGTTGATTAAAAAATATATAGTTCCAACTCACATTGAAGATAAATTGGACTGTAAAAAGGCCAATCACAAAAGCTGATTTATTCGAATCAAATAAGTAAGCAAGATATATAGAGAAACAGATCATGATGGTTGTCCAGGCCGCTCCAAATACCCATCCTGGTGGAGTCCATGGTGCTTTATTGAGATCCATGTACCACGATGTGTTTGGTCCATCATTCATGAGCCAGTTGCCTATTGCTAATCCACCAAAATTTATAACTAGAAATAATAGGATTAGTAATACAAGCTGTTTAGACATTCTCTAATTGTTTGATCTGCTCTGCAATTTGCTCGGCTTCAGCATATTTTGCATCTGCCGCAGACCGATTGATCTGTGATAACTTATGCCATTCATCCATGCTTTTCTTAAATTGCTTCTGCAATTTTTCAGCCTTGCTTTTCTTTTTAAATAGTTTCAACATTATTTGAAGTGTTTAATTATTTTTTTACTCAACGGATTAGTTATAGAAAAGTAATAGTCTATTAATTCGCCTTCTGGGCTGACTAGATATTTTTGAAAATTCCACCTTACTTTAGAATTTTTTAATCCATTTAGTTCCTTTTTGGTAAGCCACTGATAAAGTTCGTGTTGCTGATTTCCTTTAACTTTAATTTTTTCGGTAATGGTAAATGATACGCCGTAATTGATCTTACAGAAATTCTCTATGGCTTCAGAAGACCCGGATTCCTGGCCACCAAATTGATTACAAGGCACACCAATAATCTCTAAATCATGGCTGTACTTTTCGTATAATTTTTGAAGACTTTCGTATTGTGGTGTAAAACCACATTGAGACGCTACATTAACTATTAGTATATATTTGTTTTTGAATTGAGATAGGTCTAGAGGTTGGTTATTAAGTGTGTTTATTTTGATGTCATAAATAGACTTATTAGGGACTTCTCTTTTAAATAGAGTGGAAACCATGGTTTAAACTTTTACGTGCACAATACCTGAATCGAGGTTAAATACTTGACCTGTTATTGAGGATGCATCATCAGATATGAGATAAGTCGCTAATTGTGCAACTTCTTGAGGTTCTAGATATTTTTTTAAGGGATGGCGGTCACGCATAGCTTCCATCATTTTGTCGTTTCGCAATAGTTTGGCTGCAAGCGTTGTGTTGGTTACTGTGGGTGCAATAACATTTACACGAACTGTTGGTGCCAATTCAGCAGCTAATGATTTTGCTAGTCCTTCTACTGCAGATTTAGAAGCCGCTACACTACTATGAAAGGGCATACCTAATTTAGTGGCAACCGTACTAAAGAGTATGATACTTGGATTGTTAGAAGATTTTAGACTCTTTAAATACTTTTGAACGCTCTTAACAGCACCGACGACATTAATTTCAAAATCAGATTTGAATTCTTCAGTGCTCAATCTCGATATTGGTTTTAGATTTATGCTTCCAGGACAATATATCAATGCATCAACGGCTTCTATATCTGGAAGCTCATCCTGAGTAATATCGAGTGTATAATGTTGCAGATTCTCATGCGTAATTTCAGGAGCGGTTCGACTAATATTGATGACTTGTGAAGTAGGAAGTAAGGAATTGACAATAGCATTGCCAAACCCTTTACTACCTCCAATAACGATAATTTTTCTTTTCATAACAAAGTTGAAGAAATGCTATTAACCAATCTTCCTTAGGCTGCCAATGGCCTGCCCTTTAAACGTTTCTCCACTTTACGTTTAATTATAGTTAAACGCTTCATTATATCCATTATCGCTTGGTCTTTTGTCTCTTTATATATTTCATTTAAGCCTAAGATTAACTCTTTCGCTTCGCGTGAAATTTTAACACGATCGCTGGTCGACAATGATTTCATCTTACGTTGTTCAAACTTGAGTGCTCTATCAATTAATTCCATAGCTTATAAATTTAAATAGTTATGCAATTCTGTTATTTTATTCTGCGCATTAAATTGGCCTCCATAATACGATGTTACTGTTGCTGAAGTATCATCCTTAACACCTCTTGATGCTACACATAAATGCTTTGCATCAATTATTACTGCTACATCTTCTGTCTCTAACACTTGTTTAAGCTCTTCAGCTATTTGATTCGTAAGACGCTCTTGAACCTGTGGTCGCTTGGCATAATATTGAACAATTCTATTAAGTTTAGAAAGTCCAATAACCTTACCAGATGAAATGTAAGCCACATGAGCTTTACCAATTATGGGTACAAAATGATGTTCACAATTAGAGTAGAACGAAATATTCTTCTCTACCAGCATTTGATTGTACTGATATTTATTGTCAAATAAAGCTACTTTGGGCTTATTCTCTGGATCAAGACCAGAAAATATTTCATCTATATACATTTTAGCCACACGTTCAGGCGTTCCTTTAAGAGAATCGTCTGTTAGATCGAGGCCCATTATATGCATAATTTCCTTAAAATGACGCGCTATCTTTTCTTTTTTGACTTCATTGTTTACATCAAAAGCATCTGAACGCATTGGTGTCTCTAAACTGGTGAAGAGATGATCATCGCCTATGTCTTGAGTTGAAATTTCGTTAATAGTCTTTTCTAATAATTTTTTTTCTAGTATTTCTATCATAATTTTTCTTTTAATGCTGTCTCTTTTACAAGCAAAGCAATGGTTATCGTTTTGTATTGTAGTTTCTTTTTCTAGAACCTCAAGTTTTGTCGTTAGTCAGTCCTATTTCATTACATTTAATTGGCCCTTTCATGTGATATCTAAAATCCAAGCATAAAAGGTGCTCGATGTTTATAATCAAAATCTATTTTTTCTTGCATTAATTGCTTAAAGAACTTCTCGTTTTCTTTAAACTGTTTATTGTTCTTGAAATGCACAAAATTTCCATTAGCATGAATACTGGAGCCATTAGTTTTATAAATTACCAATTGGTAATAGGGAATGGCCCATGCAAAACGCTTAGGTCCAGAATTAAAGTGAACAAGAATACCACCTGTGCGTAATTCTATACTAGAATAGGTGATATCTTGATGTGCGCTAAGCGCCTGAATAAACTTTGGGCTAACTTCTTCAACGATCATTCGTTTAGAACCAACGCCTTTTCGCTTTAGTTTTTCTAAAGTCGAAAACGGTTTTCCAATCAAATCAGCAATTAACTGTTGATCATCTTTATTGGTATATGCAGTATTGAATAACATCTTGACATAAAGATACAAAATGTTTAATCATTTAATAAAAATGCTAAACAAAATTAACTTTTTATTAGCAACCCTGAAGTTAAATGGTGTTTTAAGTAAAAATTTATTTTGCCAACGCATTGATCATTCCATTGAAAACTAAGCCATGAAAGGGGAGCACTAAATACCAATATAACCTGCCCCAAACGCCTTTTGGTCTAAAAACTGCGCGTTGGAATAACTCATCATTAACGATTTCGAATTCTAACCAGGCTTCTCCTGGTAATTTCATTTCTGCAAAAAGTAATAATCGCTTTTGCGTTTTATCTGCAAGCAAAACACGCCAAAAGTCAAGTGGATCGCCTGGTTCTAAACTATCTTCATGTGTTCGGCCTCGTCTAAGACCAACACCGCCAACTAATTTGTCAAGATAACCCCGTAGTCGCCATAGAATATTAAAACGATACCAACCATTTGTTCCACCAATTTGCCAAATTTTATTCAAAGTATAGATTTCGTTTTCAATTTTACGAGATCGGACATCTTCAAAGCAGCCATGAGAAGGTATCTCTATATACTTTGATAGTTGTTCTTTAAATATTCCACTACTTACTGCATCTTTCCAGCTTGAAATAACAGCATTTTGCTCAATCTTTTGAAAGGCCTTTGTTACTGCTTCTTTATAGGTTAATGGTTGAATAGGAACGATTGTAAAAATAGAACTAGGCCTTCCAATTACTTCTATTTTCATACTATCCACTAAAGCTGAGGCCAAATTATAGGACGTAGAAGTAACAAAATAAAGCCAATAAGAAGACAATCTTGGTGTGAGCACAGGCAAAGTAATTATGAGTCTTTTAAGATTTCTCACCTTGGCAAATTGTAATAACAATTCTTTGTAGGTAAGTACTTCTGGGCCAAAAATATCAAAAGACTTATTAAATGTTTCCTTTTTATTGATCACACCAATCAATAAGGTCAATACGTCTCGAATCGCTATAGGTTGTGTTTTAGTATTGAGCCATTTAGGTGTTACCATTATTGGCAATTTTTCAACGATGTCTCGTATAATTTCAAAAGAAGCGCTTCCACTACCAACAATTATTCCAGCGCGAAGTGTGGTTAATTGATAGTGATCACTTTTAAGTGTATGTTCTACTTGTAATCTCGAATTTAGATGCTTAGATAAGGAGCTATCATTAACAATTCCACTCAAGTAAATTACTTGCTTACAGTTTGTTTGATTGACTAATGCTTTAAAATTAGCAGCACATTGTGCTTCTAAAGACTCAAAATCATTGTTAGACGTCGCCATCGAATGGATGAGGTAATAAGCTATATCAACATCTTTAGGTAATTCAATTGTTTCAGTGTTGAGAAAATCAACTTTAACAAATGTAGCTTCAGGATAATTTTTTAGGTCGTCTGGAATTCTATTAAGATCACGAACACAACAGACCAAGCTGTGCCCTGAATTTAGAAGTTTAAGAGCTAAACGCTTGGCTATATATCCAGTAGTTCCTGTAATGAGGATTTTCATGCCTGAACTGTTTTAATGTCTTAACGTCGCCTTTAAATCTCTAAGTAAATATCTAACTACAATAGGTTTTAAAATTGTTGATCTTTATATCCTCTGCCTTCAAATCGAACATCAGGTTATACAATCCGAAAAAGGTTCTGTTCATATAGATAAAATGCTTAGAACCTCGATTCCCATTCATTTTTCTCAATTGTGTGTCTTTACTATATTTTTCACCTAAGTCAGCTATGCGACTGAAAAATGCAGGATCTGAAAAGTCAAAAGTTTCTGCATGAAAAGGTAAGGTAAATATACTTAGCATCTCATGGAACATATCTTCAAAAAATTTGCGTTCTTCTGCTGAGTCTTCTCTCTTTAGAATCTCAAGCTCATACATTTTTTCATTAAAGATTTCACGCGATGCTAAACTCTCAGGTTGTGCTAACTCAAAGTAAGGGATATAAAACGCGTCAGGAATTTGTTTCAAACATCCAAAATCCAATACAACCAACTCACCGTTATTATTGACCAAAAAGTTCCCAGGATGTGGATCGGCATGTACTTTTTTAAGTTGGTGCACTTGATACATATAAAAATCCCATAAGGTCTGACCTAACTTATTTGCCTCCTCTTGGTTGGTTATTTCCTGTGTATATTCCGATAAATGCACACCTGCCATCCAATCCATTGTAATAATGCGGTCGCTTGAATATTCGGGATAGTATTTAGGAAATCTCAAATTTGCAATATGTGAACACGCCTCAGAAATTTCTTTACTTTGCTCTAATTCTAAAATATAGTTCGTTTCCTCAATCAACTTGTTTTCAACTTCTTTAAAGTATTGATCAGAGTCTTTACCTTTAATATTAAACATTTTAATAGCAATAGGTTTAACTAAGGCCAAATCTGAAGATATACTTTTTGCTACACCAGGATACTGTATTTTGACAGCAAGATGTTTATTATGTAATTGCGCTTTATGTACCTGACCGATACTAGCAGCATTACTGGCCTCTAGATTAAATTTGTCAAACAAGTAATAGGGATCTTTCCCAAAATACTTTTTGAACGATTTAATGACTAAGGGCGCCGACAATGGTGGTACAGAAAATTGGGCAAGAGAAAATTTTTCGACATAGGCTCTTGGTAAAATACTTTTCTCCATACTTAACATCTGAGCAACTTTTAAGGCACTCCCTTTTAATTGCTTCAAACTGTCATAGATATCGTCGGCATTATTCTGGTTTAAACGGTCTTTAGCTTCTTGTGAGTCATTAACCATTTTATCACCAACATACTTAATGTAGTTAACGCCAACTTTTGCGCCTGTTTTAACCAGCTTAGTTGCACGTTGTATTTTGGTTATGGGAATCGAGTCTAATGTTTTCATCAAGCCATCTTTAATTTTTCTTTGACTAAAAATTTCCCTAGATCTATAACGCTTTGAAGTGGTTTTATATTCATGAGATCAAAACTTGCATTAACCGATTTTTCAATAAACAGATCGGTTTTTTCGAATCCAGGTGATTCATCGTCCAACCAAAATTTAATGGTTACAAGCAATTGCATCCAGGCTGATTCTTGCAATCCTTTAGTTTGCAAACTCTCAAGTTTCTCACTCTTAGTATCTAAAAGTTCTATTGGAAGTTCATGAATAAAATGCTTGAATTTTTGACGAAGGTTTTGAAGTACAACTAAATGTTGTATGGATTTTATATGATCATTTAGCGCATAGGTCATAAAGCTTCTATTTACTGTTAGCAATTCAAAAAATGTAAAATAAAAAGCTAGTAATTTTTGTCTAGCATCAAAATCGCCATACGAATCACTATTTTCTAATGCTTCAAGGGTAAGTGAATAGAAGTTCTCAAAAATTATTTTTTCTAGCGTGTCAAAGCTTCCAAAATGAGTATAGAATAAAGATTCTTCAAAACCATTGTCCTTAGCAAATTTGTAAATAGTTTTAGGTTTTGAACCGTGCTCTAAGACGTGGTCCATGTATAAATTGATGATTTTGTTTGAGTCAATTTTAGTTTTTGCAGCCATATGAATTTGATTTGATACAAAATTAAATAATGTTTAACGATTAATAGTATAAGTTAAACAAAATTTAACTCTTCTTAAGAAAATAGATTGCCTTCTTAACCTAATAGGGTTAGTTAAGACGATATCTCTACTCATATCAATAGACTTAATGATTTAAGGTTTTGTTAACAAACAAAAAAGGTATTGATGATTACCTTTGGGATACTTAATTTTAATCATCAATAAACACATAATGAAAAAATCTATTTTATTTATTATCGCAGTGGCATTATCGTTTACAATTAATGCACAAATTCAAACACCTGCACCAAGCCCTTTTGCTAAAGTTGAGCAAAAAGTAGGGTTGACAGATGTGAGCTTAGAATACTCGAGACCAAATATGCGAGGAAGAACAATATTTGGGAACTTAGTACCTTTTGGGAAATTATGGAGAACTGGTGCTAATGCAAGAACCAAAATAACATTTAGTAATGATGTTACTGTTGGTGGTCAAGAACTTAAAGCTGGTTCTTATGGTATTTTAACTATCCCTCAAGCAACAGAATGGGAGGTATTATTTTATACTGAAGCCAATGGTGGTGGTGCACCAGCTGAATTAGATGAATCCAAAGTCGCTGCTAAAGTAACTGCTGAGGTTGTGCCTATGCCAATGTCTATTGAAACATTTACAATAACGTTCGATGATCTTACAAGTAGCTCAGCTGTAATAGGTATGTTATGGGAAAACGCTTATGTAGGTGTTAAGTTTGATGTGCCAACAGACAAACAAGTTATGGCTGCAATAGAAAACACAATGAGTGGCCCTGGATTTGGTGACTATTATGCAGCAGCAACGTATTAGTTAGCTGAAGGTAAAGATGCTATGCAGGCAAAAAAATGGATTGATAAAGCAATGACAATGACAGACAATCCTCGTTTTTGGCAACTGCGTCAACAATCATTGATTTATGCAGCAGCAGGCGACAAGGCAGGTGCTATTGATTTGGCAAAAAAATCATTAGAGAAAGCAACTAAGGCTGGGAATGCTGATTATATTAAAATGAACAAAGAATCATTAGCCGAATGGATGCAATAAAATGCTGCTACTAAACATATTAAAGCGCAACATAGTTGCGCTTTTTTTTATTTCCGAAATATAGATTTTTGAAGGATCATTGCTAAGGTCATCACTAATACACATCCAAAAAAGTTCAACCATAAAAAGGGCATCCAATCAAACCACCAGCCAATAATTACAATAACTTGAGTGATTAAGGCCGCTAGAAAAACGGCATTAGCTTTCACGAATTTCAAAAAGAAGGCGATGAGGAATATACCTAGAACATTACCATAGAATATAGACCCTATGATATTAACTAGCTGAATTAGATTGTCTGCAAGATGTGCTACACATGCAATTAAGATAGCCAAAATACCCCAGGCTAAAGTAAACCACTTAGTCACGCCAACCATTTTCATATCATCTGTAACTCTATTTCTTTTGTATAAATCGATTGCGGTTGTCGATGCCAAAGCATTTAATTCACTCGCAGTACTTGACATGGCTGCACTTAAGATAACAGCCAGAAGCAGCCCTATTAAGCCTTTGGGTAAATTGTTAAGAATAAAATGGATAAAAACATAATCCTTATCGTTGGTTTCAACTTTTATATTTTTTTCGTTTGCTGCATTTGAAATTAATGTTTTAGCCTTTTCTCTAAGTTCACGATCTGCCTTATTGGCCACAGCAATATTTTCGGCATACTGCGCATCATTGGTTTTTAGATATTGATCTATATCCAACTTTTTGTCGTTATAAAGTCTAGTTTGCTCAGCTTTTAATGCATTGTATTCTTCAGCATAAACAGTATTCTCGATGGTGTTATCAGCCTTAGGATTAAAATTAATAGGTGAGGTGTTAAACTGATAAAACACAAATACCATAACCCCAACTAAAAGAATAAAGAATTGCATTGGGACCTTTAACAGGCCATTGAACATCATGCCTAAACGCATTTCTTTTATAGACTTACCAGAAAGATAACGTTGTACCTGACTTTGATCTGTTCCAAAATAGGAGAGCGCCAAAAAAGTTCCGCCAATCAGTCCACTCCAAACCGTGTATCTATTTTCGAGGTTAAATGAAAAATCCAAGACTTGCATTTTTCCACTCGCTCCAGCAATATCCAGGGCTTTTTTAAAGGTAATGCCATCTGGTAAATAACTAAGTATTAAGAAAAAGGCAATAAACATACCAGTGAAAATGACAGCCATTTGATGCTTTTGTGTCACACTTACAGCCTTAGTGCCTCCCGATACTGTATAAATTATAACCAAAACGCCTATGATAATATTGAGTAATGTAAGATTCCAGCCTAAAACAGCTGATAAGATTATTGCTGGTGCAAAAATGGTAATCCCTGCAGCTAATCCACGCTGAATTAAAAATAGAATAGCAGTGAGAGATCGTGTTTTAAGATCAAATCTAGTCTCTAAATATTCGTAAGCCGTATAGACTTTTAACCTATGATATAAAGGGATGAAAACTAGACATATAACCACCATGGCTATTGGTACACCAAAGTAAAATTGCACAAAGCCCATCCCATCATGAAACGCTTGACCAGGTGTAGATAAAAAGGTAATGGCGCTTGCTTGTGTTGCCATTACTGATAGCCCTATAGTCCACCATTTAGCTGTACTACCGCCTTTAATATAATCGTGAACATCTTTGTTCTTTCTTGTTTTCCATGTGCCATAAAGAACAATGGTAAGCAGCGTTGTAATTAAAATGATCCAATCTAGGAGATCCAGTTGATTAAAAATATCCATATTAAGCAAATACAGAAGTTAAATAATAGAAGAAGAGAACATACAAGGCATTTGCTATTAGTACCACAGTATAAATGGTTCGCCATTTTTCCTTAGTTTTTTCCTGTATCTCCATTTTAGTCGGTTAATTTTTTTTCGAGTTTAATGTTGTCTTTTCCTATAGAAAGCATATTCGCAAATAATCTATATGCTCCAGGCACTCCAGCAGGAAATTCTCTAAAGAAGCTTAGCCCAGTATAGATATAATGGCCTTCACCATATTTGGCAACTAATAAACTTCCTTCTAATGGCTGTTCGCCTTTATCATTTAATGATAGGATAGGCGTAAACTCATTAGACCATGAATTTGGAAAATATAAGCCACGTTCTTGAACCCAACCATCAAAATCTTTTGAAGTGATAGTGTTTGGAAAATTAAGAATAGGATGGTCTTTTACTAAGAGTCGCACTTCAGCAGTTTCGTCTGTAACTCTGCCTCTTGAAAGTGATAAGTCATAAGGTGCAAGTTGATCTACTTTGATACGTCTACTGGTATTGTATTGTACGATAACATTACCGCCTTGCTTTACGAAGTCAAACAAATGTTTCTGTTTAAATTTGAGTTCATCTACAACATTGTAAGCACGAATCCCAACAACAACAGCATCAAATCTTGAAAGATTTTCAGGCGTAATATCTTCTGGTTTAATAGTAATTACATTGTATCCAATTTGTTGTAAACTTTCAGGTACTACATCTCCTGCGCCCTCAATATAACCAATGTTTTCACCACGTCTCTTTATATCTAAACGCACCACTTTACTTTCGCTAGGCATTAAAACAGTTTGATAAGGAATATGATTGTAATTTATTTCAATTTGCTCTTTCGCATACGTTTTTCCGTTACTATTGACTACAGAAGTAATATAGCCTTCATTTTGGTCTTTAGGCGGAATTATTGTAAACACAAATTTTTGCTCTTCTCCTTTGTTAGCAATAGAAACTTTTTGTTTATCTGGAAAAACCTGCCAGCTATCGGGATGTTCAAGGGTTACAAAACCATCTAGATTATCTTTACCTGATTTAACCCAAACTTCAATTTCTTTTTGTTTGTCGCTTTCAAAAATGTAGACTTTATCACTTAATCGGGAAGAGGCTTCAGGTACGATTTCAAATGGTCTATACAATTCACCTTTATCTGGTTTAGAATAGCGATAGATCACATCTTTAGTCATGCTAATTGGTTGGCCTTCTATTTCTAAATTGAAGGTTATATAAACAGGACGTTTGTTTTCAGGAGTGCCAATAAGCATTTGCTCATCAACATTATACATTCCCAAAGTGCCTTTATTATTTAGCCAATATGGCGATGAATTCTTAATTTGTTTTGGAACGACAGTTAGATGTTTTAGATCAGGTTTGATATTATTTTGAAGCAGTATATTTTTCTCGGTAGAAGATGCTTCTATATTCGCTTTGTAAGACACTAGTTTGATATTGGCATCGCTACGATTTAATGCTTCGATAGTTAAATTAACTTCATTGCCTTGCGTTGCCGTTGGGGAATCTGCAGAAATTTCTAAATACAATCCAGCACAGGCCTGAATTATAGTTTCGAGTTCCTTTGTTTTGATTGCTTTCCAATGATCATCACTTACATTTTGAAGTAAATTATAGGCTTTCATTAAGTCTACTAAATGCGCAGCAGGATTATTAAAATTGAAATCAGCTTCAACGTCATTAAGTAAATCGCCTATGGCTTTACCGCCTTCAATACGATTCCATGAGGTATCAATACCATCAAATACGTCTGTATTATCCTGAGGCAAGTCTCCTTTTAAAAACTCAATATATTCCTGCTGTGATCCTCTAGATGTAGGCCGACCAAACCCTTGACACAAGTGTTGGCTGCTTGCAATTGAAGCAATTTCATTATTAGACATTCCTTTTAAAGGGTAATAAACACCTACATCAACCGTTTGCATTTTGCTTTTATCAGCTTTATCAAAATTTTCACGGCTGCCATAGAACCACCAACCTGTATTAAAATAAAGACGTTTAGGTTGCCAAGTGTCGACAAATTTCAATTGTTCTGGATAAACTGTAGCATCATTCACAAGATCAAATGCTTCCATACTTAGCATCGCAGAACCTGTATGATGTCCATGTGTTCTTCCTGGATTTCTATGGTCAAATCTATTTATAATGACATCTGGTTAAAATTGCCGAATATTCCAAACCACATCACTTAGCACTTTATCTTTATTCCAAATCGCAAAAGTTTCATCTGGATGTTTAGAGTAACCAAAATCGTTAGCTCTCGTAAATCGTTGTTCGCCACCATCAACACCTCTTGCGGCCAATAATTCTTGTGTTCTAATAACACCTAGAAGCTCACGTATTTCAGGGCCAATAAGATTTTGACCACCATCACCACGCGTAATAGACAAATAAGCTGTCCTGGCTTTAACGTGATTAGAAAAATAAGAAATGAGTCGGGTATTTTCATCATCGGGATGTGCAGCGACATAAAGTACAGAGCCAAGTACATTTAGTTTTTGAATCGCTTCATATATTTCGGTGGCATTCGGTTTCTCTGGTCTTTGTGCTTCAGCAAATTGAGCTGAAAGGACTAAACAAAAGCAGAATGTAAGTAGTTTACGTATCATGATTTTTAGTTAGATAGCAATCAAATATATAAAACAATACCAGCCATAAAGCTGGTTTTAATGTTTATTTAACTTTAGAAAAAGGATTAGTAGATTTATGTTTTATTAACGATCTAGCTCTTCAAAAGCATCTTTTTTAATTAGAGTTACCGCTTTATGAAGAATTAAATTATTAGGGTACATTACCATGGTCAAACAATTGACCAAACAAAGACATCTGTTTAAGATTTTAAAGTCAATCTAAACCTAGATTTTTTCTGAGCGCTTCATCGATATTACTGTTTTGACTCCAATACTTCGATTTGATCGATTCAACTTTTGTTGCTTTTGTAGTAAGTAGTTTTGCATTTGGTCCAAATCCGCTTTTAAAGGACTCTTCCCATCCAAGTATTTCGTATGGGAATATTGGATTAAATTGTATTGTTAAAGATCTATCAATGTTACTATATTCAATTGTATATACACTGTCCTTTAATGTAGCTTGAGCATTGTAGGCTTTAATTTCAATATGCTTTAAACGCGTATACTCCAATGATGGAATAATATTCAATTGGCCTTGAGGCAGGCTTTTAGGATCAATCCGTAATCGCGTCCACAGTTCGTTTTCAAGGATGGCCTTTTTCAATTTATAAGCTTGGTCAGCTTCAGATTCAAAATAGCTATTAGACTGTATTTCAAATTGTTTTCTATTATTTATCTGGGCGTATACATGGCCACACCATTCTTGAATTGAACTTGATACTTTAGTAGCGTGTTGATTGTTTGATACAGGGTAGAAGGTGCTCTGCATAACCGAATAAGGATAAATGCCAGTATTAAATTTTTTGGTAGCATTTAGTTTTAAGACTGAAATATTTGAAGTGTTTTGATAGTCGGCTTTAACTTGCTTTTCCGGAAGAAAATCTTCAGTCACATAAATTAAAACCGCATGGCCATCACGAAGCTCACCATATCTTGCCTGTTCTAATTTATAAGACGTTATTTCGGCATCTCCAGCATACCAATAGGCCTTAAATTCTTGAGAAAGTTGGTTTTGGACCTCATCGTAAGTGGCAGAGGTGTTATTATTTTCAACAATTAAATTGGAGTCTTGTGGTTGTTTACAACTAGAAATAAGACTCACGGTTAAAACCAAAACAATAGAAATTCGAAGCATGATTACATATTTTAAAAGGATGTGTAAAGTTACGAACTTAGTCGTGAGAAGTAAGCGCAATTAACGTTTTGTAAAGTAAATGCATTGGTAAACCCATAACATTAAAATACGAACCTTCTAACTTGGTAACCGCTATTTGACCTATCCAATCTTGTATACCATAGGCACCTGCCTTATCTAAACAATCATAGTTTTTGATATAGTACCAGATTTCTTCGTCAGTTAGTGTTTTAAAAGTGACTCTGGTGCAATCGTATGCTGTAAGTTGTTTAGAAGTTGTGGTTATACAAATAGATGAAAATACTTCATGTGTTTTACCTGATAATGATCTTAGCATATTAAATGCATCTTCTTCATTTTTAGGTTTGCCCAGCGCTTTGTTTTCGTGCCATACAATAGTATCGCTGGTAATTAAAATGTCTTTATTTGATAATTCTGGTTTAAAAGGTTCAGATTTAAGTTGGGCCAAATAATCGGTGATTTCTGGACCTTGCAAATGTTTAGGATAGACTTCTTCTATTGGTTTTAATTTAATTTTAAAAGGCAGGCCTAAAGTTTGAATAAGCTCTTGTCTTCTAGGTGAGGCAGAAGCTAAAATGATTTGGCGATCTTTGAGTAAACCCTTCAACATTAATTTAGCAAGAGGAGTTTATAAAGCATCATAGATAATACACCAAAAAATAAGACCAGTTTTAAAATCACAGAAAGATGCTGCCATTCTTTTTTAGTATCGGCATTAAAGGCCTTAACGGCGAAGTAGAGTAGTGGTCCGATAATGAGTAGTAAGAAATATCCAACAGCAATGGGTTGTTTGTAAAGATAAGTAACCACATAAAACGTAATTGCTGCGATTGGAATTAACGACACTCCAAATACAATTTTACCAGCGCGTTCACGACCTATGACGATAGGCAATGTTTTTATTTCTGCGTTGTAATCGCCATCGATATCTTCCAAATCTTTAACCATTTCACGAACCAAATTAATTAAGAATGCAAATATTGCATAATCTCGAATTATACTAAAAAACGTGCTTTGAGTTTGTTGATTCTGTTCGGTAATTACAGGAAGTAATTCGAATATACCCACGATTAAAATGGCCAATGCCACCATAAGTGAAACGACAATATTGCCGACTAAAACAATGTGTTTTAAATATGATGAATACAGATAAAGTAGGGCAGACACTATTACAAATAATGCAGCAAGACCAGGGCGACCCACCAAATACGACATATAAAACCCTATACTTACGCCAACGACAGTTAAGAATATGTAAAGATTGTTCGCTGTTTTTTCCGAAATATGCTTACCAACAATAACACTATTAGGTTTGTTTATGGCATCAGTTTCTTGATCAAAAATATCGTTTATGATGTAGCCTGCAGCTGCTATACATAAAGTGGCTAGGACTATTAATGCAAATCCTTTTTCGTTTAACGTGATTTGAACACCAAAATTAGGATCTAGAAGTGCATATTTAACAAGTATTTGAGCAATTGCGATTAGCGCTAAGTTTTTCCAACGAATTAAGTTTAAAAAATTAATCATACTTAGCATCAAAGTTTTTAACCCAATTATTTTGCACCTTAAGTACTTGTTCAATGACATCACGTGCAGCACCTTTACCGCCATTTTTGTGAGACACGTATTTACTAATGGCTTTAATTTCTGGAGCGGCATCTTGAGGACAACATGGCAATGCCACACGTTGCATAACTTGAAGGTCGGGAATATCATCTCCCATATATAGGACGTTATCTGTATGGATATTATACACATCAAGAAACTCATCCAAGACCTCGTTTTTATGACTTACACCCAAATGAATATCGGTTACACCCAATCCTCGCAAACGCAAGCGTACACCTTCATTACTTCCGCCTGTAATGATACAAATATTATAACCTTTGTCGATTGCAGTTTTAATGGCATAGCCATCTTTTATATTCATTTTTCGAAGCATTTCGCCTTTGGTATTCACTAATACGGAGCCATCTGTTAATACACCATCTACATCGAAGACGAAGGTAGTAATGGCATTGAGGTATTCTTTATAACTTTTTTCCATGCGTTTGTTGAATAGCTTTAGTAAGCATTTGATAAATGTCTTTATGAATTGGGTTCTCTAATAATTTAAGATGTCGTTTTATGGTTTTCTTATCATTTCGCATGGCCGGCCCTGTTTGTGCCATATATGGCGAAATATGTTGCACTTTTTCAGCTGTTTGCGCAATTAATGGCTTTAAAATATCAAAATTAATGTTTTTTGCATCTGTAATTTCATGACCAATACGATAGAGTTGATTGGTAAAGTTATTGACAAATACAGCAGCTGCATGAAGTGTCTGACGTTGTTCTGTGTTAATTCTGTAATAAGGACTACCAATGGCATCTGCCAATTGCACCAGTAACGGATAATCAGTTTTTTGAATGGTTTCTAGGCAAAAGGGAACTTTGCTGAAATCTAATGACACATCTTTTGAAAAGGTTTGCAGCGGGTAAAATACACCTCGATTTAGTGATTTATCCAAATCATGAACATTAACACTTCCAGAGGTATGCACAACTAATGTGGCTTTTTTAGGTAGCAGTTTTGAAAAGTTAGATATCGCATCGTCAGATATTGCTAGAATGAAAATATCTGCCTCTTCAAGTTGTGACAAATCATCTGTAATTTGAGTCTCATTTTTATACGCATTCAATGTTTTAATATTTCTATTATACCATTGATTTACAATAATATATTCAGCCTTATTGAAAGCATTAAATAAATGAGTTGCTACATTTCCAGCACCAAAAAGAGCGACCTTTAGCATAGTGCTAAAATAAGTAAGTCATTTATGATTTGAAAGTTTGAAGACCTATCTTTGTCATACGTATGAAAAAAGACATTCAATCTAGAGAAGATGTCAAATTATTAGTGATCTCATTTTATGTAAAAGTAAGAGCTGATGAGGTACTGGCGCCTTTCTTTAGTGGAATAGAAGATTGGGAATTACATTTTGAACAACTCACTACCTTTTGGGAATCAAGTTTGTTTTTACAAACAAAATATTATGGCGATCCTTTGCAAGCTCATGTGAAGGTAGATAAGGAACATAACCATAGTATTACGGAGTACCATTTTGGTATTTGGCTAAATCTGTGGTACCAAACTATAGATGAGTTATTTGCGGGAGAAGTGGCACAAAATGCCAAGCGGCGTGCTCGTAAAATGGGTACGTTTCTTTACCTAAAAATATTTGAAGCCAGACGTTAAATCTTATATAAATCAAACCTCAATCGTTATTTTAAGCTAGTAAAAATGTCTACCTTTGCACGAGTTTGTTCAAAAGCTATCTCATGCTTAAAAAAGTTGCTAATATTTTGTTCTCAACGCGATTGACTGCTGTACTTTTTGTGGTGTTTGCAGCAGCAATGATTACAGGAACATTTTTAGATCAGGGTCAGGAAACATCTCCAACACCGTTTTCTAGAAATCTTATTTATAATGCGTGGTGGTTTGAAGCCATAATGGGCGTATTTGTGATTAATTTTGTTGGTAACATATTTAGATACAGATTGTTACGAAAAGAAAAGTGGGCTACTCTTACGTTGCACTTAGCTTTTATTTTTATTCTTCTGGGTGCCTTTGTAACGCGCTATATTGGGTATGAAGGGATTATGGCCATACGTGAAGGTGCCACCGAAAACACCTTCTTATCTCAAAAAACGTATATCACCATGTATGTTGATGGAGATTCTATTATTAATGGTAATCCCATACGGCGGATACAACATTTTGATGTTGATTTTTCACCAAGATTAACTAATAAATTCAATAAGAATACCGATTATTTTAAAGATCCAATTACGATAGAGCTGGTTGATTTTATTGGTGGTGCAGAAGAAGATATCGTTGCTGATGAAAATGGTGAAAATTATTTAAAGATTGTTGAAGCTGGTTCTGGTCGACCGCATAATCACTTTTTGAAAGAGGGGCAAGTATCAAGTTTGCACAATGTGCTGTATGCGCTTAATAACCCGACTGAAGGTGCGGTTAACATTGCATTTTCAGATAGTACTTTAACTATTCAATCGCCTTATGGTGGTGAGTATATGACTATGGCCACTGGCCTGCAAGGTACCTTAGTAAAAGATAGTATTCAACCGCTGCAATTACGCTCTCGTTATATAATAGGTAACCAAACCTTGGTATTTCCAAAACCAGTAATAAAGGGCAAGTTTGATATCGTAAAGAAATCAGAATTGTTGAAAGGAGATGAAGATGCAATTGTTTTAAAAGTTTCTACGTCTGACGAATCGCAAATTGTAAAATTGTTAGGAGGGAAGGGTACAAATAACGCACTAAATCAAGTAAAGATTGGTAAGTATGATTTTGCCTTTCGCTATGGTGCTAAACTTTTAGAGCTCCCATTTAGTGTGAAACTAAACGATTTTATAGCAGAGCGCTATCCAGGTACCGAAAATAGTTATTCAGCCTTCGAAAGTAAAGTAACTGTGTTTGATGAGGAAGATGGCGAATTTGATTTTCATATTTATATGAATAACATTTTGAAT
>CAJHYL010000320.1_pt1 | contig 17811 bp, 13 predicted proteins | sample 9198761 | NCBI WGS metagenome assembly CAJHYL01 (sample SAMEA7708360, study PRJEB35096) | sediment metagenome | biome: marine neritic benthic zone biome [ENVO:01000025]; feature: sediment [ENVO:00002007]; material: shallow marine sediment [ENVO:03000034] sea grass bed [ENVO_01000059] ...
AAACTTTTAAAATTTGGAACCGCAATTACAATTCGGCCATGAGGTTTTAGAAGGTGTTTAAGACGGACAATATACTCAGTCAAGTTTGGTACGTGCTCTAAAACATGCCAAAGTGTAATAACATCAAAACTATGCGAAGTGAATTGAAGCATGGCATCATTATCTACTACCGCATTATTAGTTTTTTCATTGGCAATCAATCTTGCTTGTTCATTTGGTTCTACGCCAGTACATTGCCATCCTACTTTTGCCGCCGCGTGAAGAAAATCTCCTGTACCACAGCCAATGTCTAAAAGCCTTCCGTCTTCTTTTTTAAATGGCGCAATGAGCTTTGTTTTTTGTTTCAGCGTATAAGTTCGTACCCACCGATAAACGCTCTCAAATAAAGAGCGTTTAGTGTCAGTGTGAGAGATATAATCATCACTTTTATAATAATTAGGAAGATCTTCTTCTGTTGGTTGTGGACGTGTTTCTAGCATCTCCAACTCAGCATTGTAATGCAGTTCAAAAGGTTCTTTGCTGACTGAATGATCAATAACTTGAGATGGGAAATCTTGTGCTTTCATAAGTTTGTTCCACGTGGAACATGTTATTTTACCTGCCCATATAAACGAGTAGAACTGAAATATCGTTTGGTGATACACCACTTATGCGCGACGCTTGTGATACAGTAGTGGGTTGAATACTTTTAAGTTTTTCGCGAGCTTCCATACTCATAGATTTAATTCTTGAATAATCAAAATTAGAAGGAATTTTAATGTTTTCTAAACGGTTAAGCTTGTCTGCATTATTTTTTTCTTTTTGAATATAGCCAGCATATTTAATCTGGATCTCTGCTTGTTCTATAATTTCTGAATCCAAATTATGGTCACTTATAAACGTTTTTACCGGCTCAAATGTTCGCATATCATCAATGGTGATTTTAGGTCTCGAAAACAGTTTAAACATTTTGTCTGATTGCTTCATTGGTGAAGATCCTTTGCGTTCTAAAATAGGATTTGCTAAGGTGTGTGAGACGCTAGTTTCTTTAAAGAATTGTACAAAAGCCTCTGCTTTTAGCTTCTTCTGTTCCATGCGTTTCATGCGTTCCGCCTTGGCCAGCCCAAGCTCAAAACTTTTAGGAGTTAACCGTATATCGGCATTGTCTTGTCTTAGAAGTGTTCTATATTCGGCTCTTGAAGTAAACATTCTGTAAGGTTCTTCTGTGCCTTTTGTAATTAAATCGTCTATTAATACACCAATGTAAGCCTCATTTCGTTGTAGAGTAAATGCATCTTTTTCCGCAACCTTTAAACTTGCATTAATGCCCGCCATTAAACCTTGAGAAGCGGCTTCTTCATAGCCCGTAGTCCCGTTAATTTGTCCTGCAAAGAATAAATTTTCTACAAGTTTCGTTTCAAGCGTATGCCTGAGTTGGGTAGGCGGAAAATAATCATATTCTATAGCATAACCAGGCCTGAAAAATTTAACCTTCTCAAAGCCTTTAACAGAACGTAATGCTTTAAATTGAATGTCCTCAGGCAAAGAAGTAGAAAACCCGTTAACATAAACCTCAACGGTATTCCATCCTTCTGGTTCAACAAAGATTTGATGACGCTCTTTTTCTGCAAAGCGATTAATTTTATCTTCTATTGAAGGGCAATACCTGGGGCCGATGCTTTTGATTCTACCATTAAACATTGGAGATCGCTCAAATCCCTCTCTTAGTAGTTCGTGTACTTCCGGACTCGTATAGGTCATGTGGCAAGAACGTTGCTCTAAAAGCGGCTTGGTGAGATCTGAATATGAAAATTTCTCAGGATGTTCATCTCCAGGCTGTTCAATCATTTTAGAGTAGTCTAAAGAACGTCCATCTACTCTAGGTGGCGTTCCCGTTTTCATTCTGCCGTAATCAAACCCTAATTTAACGAGTTGTTCTGTAATGCCCGTAGCCGCACGTTCTCCAGCCCTGCCTCCACCAAAATTCTTTTCACCTATATGAATCAACCCGTTTAAAAAAGTACCATTGGTTAAAATTACAGTTTTGGCCTTTATCTCAAGGCCTAATGATGTGGTGACGCCTGTTACTTTTCCGCCTTCTATTAAAATACCATTTACCATCTCTTGGTAAAAATCAAGATTAGGTGTTTTCTCTAGCATCATGCGCCACTCTTCAGCAAATCGCATACGGTCGCTTTGACATCTGGGACTCCACATAGCTGGTCCCTTAGATTTGTTAAGCATCTTAAATTGAATGGCAGATTTATCACTTACAATTCCGCTGTAACCGCCCAGTGCATCTATTTCTCTAACTATTTGGCCTTTGGCTATTCCGCCCATAGCGGGGTTACAAGACATTTGTGCAATGTTTTGAAGATTCATTGTCACCAACAGCGTTTTACTGCCCATATTGGCGGCTGCGGCTGCGGCTTCACTACCAGCGTGACCGCCACCAACCACAATAACATCATATGTGTCTTGAAACAAACTCATCACATTGTTCCACGTGGAACGCTATTAAATTAAAGCGTGCAAATATACGGCTTTATAAACTTAAGCGAGCTCATGCAAGTAGTGATCTTCCATTTGTCGCATCTTTGTTTTTTCATCGTCTGATTTGTCTTTGTAACCGCAAAAATGCAAAATACCGTGCACCATAACACGCGTTAATTCAGTTTCAAAATTTGGGCTATACTTTAGGGCGTTTTCTTTAACACGATCAACTGAAATAAAAATGTCTCCTTGTAAGTTTTTTCCTATAGAATAATCGAAGCTAATAATGTCTGTTAGGGTGTCGTGGTTAAGATAATCACGGTTAATTTTAAGGAGGTAATCATCATTGCAAAAAACATAGCTTATATCGCCTACCTCATAGCCTTCATTTTTAATCACAGTAATTAACCATTCAGCAAGTTTCTCTTCATTGCTAAGGCTAAAATCTATTTCATAATTAAAAATTATCATTTTTTTTCTTGAAATAATCTTGAACTTTTTGCTTGTAATTTTGCTGCAAAGGTAGTGCTTGGCGATTTAATATTTCAATGGTGTTAAAATACTTTTTGGCGTCTGGTGTTTGTTTATTGGTCGTGTTATTAAACTCACCCGTGTTGGTTCTAGACTTTCTTTTGTTGTCTTCTCCTTGTTGGAAAGTAGCATTTTCTAATTTTAATAATTGATGCTGTAATCGCATCATCTTTTCTAGAGTTTTGTTCGTAAATCCTTTATTAATCAAATCTAGCTCTACATCTTCCATTTGCTTAAGAAGTTGCTTGGCTTGGCCTTTATTACCGTCTTTTGCTAAACGATCTTCAAGCGCTTGCCTTATTTGTTGTTGTTGTTTATAGATCTCGAACAATTCTCCATTTAATTCCTCATTGCTTGGGTTGCCCTCACCTTCTTGTTGCTGTTCTCCATCTTGGTTTTGTCCTTTTTTCTGTTCGCCTTCTTCGCCTTCCTCCTTAGGTTTTCCTTCTTTACTTTCTTCGCCCAGCTTCTCCATCTGCTCTTGCATTTGTTCATTCAATTGTTCTTGACTCATGATTATGTCTGGCAGCTGTTGGTCTCCTTGGCCTTTACCTGGTGAAGGATTCATTTGCATTTCCATATTATCCAACACATCGCTCAAGAAACTTGCCAGTGCATTTGCAGAAGTGACTGTGTATTGCTGTGCCGCTACACCTTGGTAAATCCTGTTCTCAGAAAATTGACCTAATGATTTATCGATGTTAAAATATACTTCAGTAATTTCTCTATTAATACGTTCAGAGATCATGGGTTGTCTCAACGATAGAGCAAACAGGCTGTCATCAACATGTTCAAAATGCTCCCTTAACGTTTGTTGCTTAATCAAGTTTTTGGCGTACTCATTGTGATTTATTTGAATACTCTTAAACGTATTCATTAAATCTTCCTGATCAAACGAAAACAGAACTAAATTATCAAGTATTTGGCGCAATGCTTCTATGTCTTCAGACATTTGATTCTGAGCACCTCCGCTCATCATTTGATTCATTTTTTCGCTCAATTTTTTCATTTTTTGAGCAGCTTTTTTCTGGTTTTTTTGAGCAGCATTTTGTTTTTGCATTTGTTGCTGCGTCTCTTGTGGTGATTCTTCTCCTTCTTGATTCTCTTCGGGTTGTTCCTGTTGAAGGTTTTCGCTCGCCTCTTTTTGTTCTTTCTTTATCTCTTCCTCATCTTTCTTGTCTTTAGGCAGCGGCATTGGTTGCTTAAGCTCTTCATTGTCTTTTCTTAATTCATCTAACTCTTTTTCAAAATCTTCAAACTTTTTGTTGAGCTCATCTTGTTTCTCTTTTGTGTTTTCTTTTTGGTCCTTATCTGAAAGCTCTTCCTGTTCTTTAGCCATTTTATCAAGCTCATTTTTCAATTTTTCTGCTTTCTTAGACACGTAATAGCGTTTGGTCAACTCAAGCAGCTGCTCCATGCTTCGCTTCTTATTTTTATTTTGCTTGGCTAGTTGCTCGAGCTTCTCAGCAAGTTCTTCTTTATTAATTTTATCGGCTAGCTTTTGTAATTCCTTAAGCAGTTCCTCATCTTTTTTTAGTTGCTCTTGATTTTCTTCTAACCGTTCTTGTAAGTCCTCTTTAAATTTATCTTCTTCATTTTCATTTTGAAACTCCTCAAGGTTGTCTTGTAATTTCTTATTGAAGTTCTGCATCAGTTCTTCTTGCTGCATTTGTCTTTTGAGAAAATTTTCAAGCTTCTTTTGGTCATTAAAATTAAGTTCTGACTTCTCCTTTTGTGTTTTAGATAGTTCTTTTAATTGTTGGTCTTGCTCTTCAAATTTATCTAAGGATTCGCTAATATTTTCAATCGTTTCATTTTGCTCATTAAGTTGATTTTGCTCGCGTTCATCAGCCGTTAGTTTTCTGAACGAATACCTATTGCTTTTAGCGGTTTTGAAGCCACTTACCGCGTCATTATCGGTGATTTGAAAATACAGTTCGTAAGCTGTGCCTTCTTGCAAATTAAGTTGATTTGGAAATGTATTAACAAACTCAGAAAATGCGCCATTTGCTATATTAATATTCTCACGTTTTTCATCATCCTCATTCTCTGAAGGATAATAGACCAGTTCTAGCTGCTTCAAACCATAATCATCACTTACCTGACCATAGAAATAGAGTGTTTCATTATCAGTCGAATCTTTTTGCATTTGCACATTTATCTCAGGATATTCATCTCTAACTACATCAATTTTAAATGCCAGGCTCTCATAGTTCTCAAGCTCTGAATTACTTGTGTTTATGCTGTATTCAAAATTTCTAAATAAGCGTTGCTGCAATTCAAAAATATTATCTGTTCCCGCAAATACATAAGACGAATCTTGTGCTTGCAATGTCACGCGATCGGTTGCTTTAGTTTTAAGTTTCCAAGTCACCCGAGTTCCTTGTGGCACAACAGCATTTCCTGCGCTCTTTAAAAGCTCGTCTTGTTTGTTAGTGTGAGATGGATAATCTAAAAACAAATCCAAGCTTAACAAAGTAGGTGTTTCAACAACTTCAAGTCTATAATTTCTGGAGTTCACGTTATTGGCGTTCACATAAAATGAAATATCGTTTTTAGGTTGGCTAAACACGTATTGGTATTCTCCCGGTTGAATTTGTTTCATGAAGTAAGACTGGTCGTTAAACACAATCATTACATCATCTGGAACAATCTCCCCTTGTGCTATAACATTAAGCGTATAGTCTTGATTTTCAATTGCTTGTAACTGTTCGTTTACAACAAAAAACTGAAAAGGCGCAGGTGGCTCGTAGGCGGTTTGGTAATTTACAATGCGTTCATAGCTGTCGCTAAACCAATTAATTTTTCCGGTTACAAGGGACAGCGCTACTATAGCAAGTGGAATTGCAGCATACTTTAAGTACTTAGTGTTTCTGTTAAAGTTTATAGCTAATTTAAATGGGACTGGTCTTAAACTAAGTGATTTTTGCTCTATACTCGCTAGAAGTAATTCGGTTTTATCACTATTATTGCTAAGCTGCAATACATTAATAAGCTTGTCGTCAACCTCAGGAAAATGTTCGCCTATAATATTGGCCGCACTTTGATAGTCAATTCCTTTCTTTAATTTGAATAATTGTGCTAAAGGCGTTGCAATAAACTTAAAGAACAAAAAAGCCTCTACTATAACAAAGAGCCAAAACAAAATCGTTCTGCCTGTTGGATTTAGCCATAAAATATATTCTATAAACAGTGTTGTGATAAAATACAGCAGCCCTATAGCAAAAAACAAGATCGCGCCCTTAATTAATTCATTAACATAATATTTGTTGATGAAGGCCTCTAACTTTGATTTTATAGTTTCAAAATGGCTCAAAAGGCAGTAGAATTAAGGTACTAACTAATAAAACTACAATTTTATTTTGACTACAATTCACTATTTTTGATAAGATTGTGTTAAAGTCGAAGAAACTACAATCCTCTCGACTAAGTGAATTCAAAATGAAAGATTTAAAGTACTTAGCGGCATTTACTATTCCCATTTCAGCATTAATAGGGTTGCTTCTGAAAGGTGGATGGTTGTATCTAACGCCTATTTACGCGTTTATTATTATACCCGTTTTAGAGTTGCTTCTTCCAGAAAACCATTTAAATTATAGTCCTTCAGATAAAAGTAACCGACTCAAAAATAAATTGTTTGATTGGTTGCTGTTGATAAACCTTCCTGTGGTTTTTATAATACTTATCCTTGGGCTCCAGCTTGTAATTTCCCATCAGCTATTAGCTTTTGAATTTATAGGCTTGGTTTCTAGCGTAGGAATTGTTCTAGGCGTAAACGGTATAAATGTGGGTCACGAATTAGGCCACAGACAACAGACATATGAGCGCTTTCTTGGAAAGGCCTTACTTCTGCCGTCTCTTTACATGCATTTTTACATAGAACACAATTTTGGGCATCATCTTCATGCCGCCACCAAAGAAGATCCTGCAACAGCAGCCTACAATCAATCTGTATATTCATTTTGGGTAACTTCAGTATTTAGACAATACGTTAGCTCATGGCGAATTCAGGTAAAATTGCTTAAGAAGCAAAAACTTTCATTCTTATCTATGAAGAATGACATGTTCTGGTATATTGTAATACAGACACTTTATTTAATTACTGTGTATGTGTTGTTTGGCGCAAAAGGTTTGTTGTTTGCTTTGTTGGTTGCCGTAGTGGGATTTCTCTTGCTTGAAACCGTAAATTATATTGAGCACTATGGTCTGCGTCGATTAAAAACCGAATCTGGGCGATACGAGCGCGTTAAAGAAGTGCATTCGTGGAACTCAAATCATGTCGTGGGTCGAATAGTACTTTATGAGCTAACCCGACATAGTGACCATCATTTTAAATCCTCTAAAAAATATCAGGTCTTGGAGTGTCATGAAGATAGTCCGCAAATGCCATTTGGTTATCCCACTTCTATGGTGTTGTCGTTATTTCCGCCATTGTGGTTCTCAATCATGAATAAGCGCATTCCTCGCCATATGATTCCCGCTTAAAGTTTATCTTTACGCAAAATTTATAGTGCATGAGTCAAGCTGTTCGAGTGCGTTTTGCGCCCAGCCCAACTGGGCCGCTTCATATTGGTGGTTTACGCACAGCCTTATTTAATTACTTATTTGCAAAAAAACACGACGGTGTATTTGTTCTTAGGATAGAGGATACCGATCAGAATCGTTTTGTAGAGGGCGCTGAAGACTACATTGTAGAGGCCTTGAATTGGTGTCATATTCCTTATGATGAAGGCCCTGATAAAAATGGTGGTTTTGGGCCTTACAAACAAAGTGAGCGAAAAGATTTGTATAAGCAATTTGCAGATCAACTCATTGATGACGGAAAGGCCTATTACGCCTTTGACTCATCAGATGATTTGGCGCGTTATAGAAAAGAAAGCGAGGCGAAGGGTGAAACGTTTATTTACAATTGGAGTAATCGTGAGCAACTAAATAATTCATTGACATTAACTCAAGAAGAGGTCGACAACAAAATCAACTCAGGCGAAGATTATGTAGTGCGATTTAAAACACCCATAAATGATGAATTGCGCCTACACGACGAGATTCGAGGAGAAATAACCATTAACACGAAGTTATTGGATGATAAGGTTTTGTTTAAAAGCGATGGCATGCCTACCTATCATTTGGCAAATATTGTTGACGATCACCTTATGGAAATAACCCATGTAATTCGTGGTGAAGAATGGTTGCCCTCTTTAGCGTTACACCAACAGCTGTATGTTGCATTTGGATGGCAAGCGCCTAAATTTGCGCATTTACCTTTAATTCTTAAGCCTACAGGCAAAGGCAAATTGAGCAAACGCGATGGTGAGCAAGGTGGTTTCCCGGTATTTCCATTAGAGTGGAAAGATCCATCAAATAGTAGTGTCTCCAAAGGATATCGTGAAGAAGGGTATTTTCCTGAAGCAGTAGTAAATTTTTTAGCGCTTTTGGGGTGGAACCCAGGCACGGAGCAAGAGTTATTCTCTTTAAACGAGCTTGTAGCTGCTTTTGATTTAGACAAAGTAAATAAATCTGGTGCCCGTTTTGATCCTAACAAAACCCAGTGGTTCAACCAGCATTATATGCAGCAACAAAATAACGCGGTTCTAGCGGAAGAATTTAAAAATGACCATACAGAGCTTAAAGATCTAGACGTAAATTATATAGAGTTGATTGTCGCCTTAGTGAAAGAGCGCGCCACCTTTCCAAGTGAGTTTTGGTCTTTAAGCTCTTATTTCTTTGTGGCGCCTACATCTTACGACGAGAAGGCTGTTAAAAAAGCTTTTAAAGAAGGTACAGCAGAATTGCTTCAGGAAGTTATTCAGATGGTTACTCGAACTAGAGAATTTACAGTAAATAATCTTCAACACACCATTAAGGGCTGGATCACCTCTCAAGGTATTGGCTTTGGTAAAGTTATGATGCCATTACGATTAGCGCTTGTTGGGGCTTTGCAAGGTCCCGATGTTTTTGAGATAATGTTTTTAATTGGTAAGAACGAATGTGTGAAGCGTCTAGAACACGCTATAAAAACACTTTCCTAAAATGTGAACATTGCGGTAAGCGCTAGCATACTCATATTTCCTTTAAACTTCTCAGCATTGCCAATATTTAGCCCTCGGTCATTCAATTTATTAAGAATGTTCGTTGCGCCATAAATATACTGTAAACGTGCTTTAAAAGGTCCAAATCCTGCAGTTGCTCCCACCATACCATTAACATTGATTTGTGAAATGTTTTCTATGTCTCTGGCTTGAAGTTGATCATAATTATTAATGAAAAAATCCTGCTGCATTTCATTCTTAAGGTCTAGTTTACCATTATACTGTATTTGAGGTCCTAAATCTATAGTTAGATTAGAGCCTATTAATTTTACATGCATAATTAAGCCTGCCTGTGCGGCAAACATCTTATATTCTAATGATTCATTTCCGGCAACATCATCTGTCATTCTTCCTGCTATATCAATATTGTTTTCAGATAATTGCATGAAGTAGCTTACATTGTACCACTTATGAGGCAAATCTCCTGTGGCCATAGCTAGTGCCATGTACCCAGAGTTTTGTTTGGTGATAAAATTGTCCGTTATAATGTCAAAAAAGGTTACACCTCCTCCAAGGGCAATGCCATTTCGAATGTCTACTTGGCGTGGTTGTGCGCTTGTGATTGTAACAAAAGTAATACTAAGTGCTACTAATAAAATATAGGGTCTAAATTGCATGGGTTATTGTGTGTGATTGAGGCAAATATAACTTAAATTAGTACGAATTATTTTTAACCATTAAAAAACTGTTATGGGTCCATACATTTTTATTCCTTTCGTGTTTTTCGGATTGATTATTTTAATCTCTGCATTCTTTATTGTAAAACAGCAAACTGCCGCTATTATAGAGCGTTTTGGTAAGTTTCACAGCATACGGCATTCTGGCCTGCACATCAAAATTCCAATAGTAGATCGTATTGCAGGAAAACTAAGCCTGAAGATACAGCAGCTGGATGTTATTGTTGAAACTAAAACGCTTGATGATGTGTTTGTTAGGCTTAAGGTTTCAGTACAATACAAAGTTATTCGTGATAAGGTTTATGATGCTTTTTATAAACTAGACTATCCCCATGATCAAATTACAAGCTACGTGTTTGATGTGGTGCGTGCCGAAGTGCCAAAGATGAAATTGGATGACGTATTTGTAAAGAAAGACGATATTGCTATAGCTGTAAAAACCGAATTAAATGATGCTATGATAGAATATGGCTACGACATCATAAAAACCTTAGTTACAGATATTGATCCTGATTCGCAAGTAAAGGCTGCGATGAATAGAATTAATGCTGCTGAGCGCGAAAAAATTGCCGCGCAATACGAGGGTGATGCAGCCCGTATTTTAATTGTAGAAAAGGCAAAAGCCGAAGCCGAAAGCAAGCGTTTACAGGGTCAGGGTATCGCCGATCAAAGACGTGAAATTGCTCGAGGGCTAGAAGAGTCTGTAGAAGTTCTTAACAAAGTTGGTATTAACTCCCAAGAGGCTTCAGCGCTAATTGTAGTTACGCAACATTATGATACACTGCAGGCTATTGGTGAAGAAACCAATAGCAATTTAATTCTGTTACCTAACTCACCTCAGGCAGGTAGTGATATGCTTAACAATATGGTGGCTAGCTTTACTGCCAGTAACCAAATTGGTGAGGCAATGAAAGCACAAAACAGCAAGAATAAAGAGGATTAACTTTTAACCTTGTTGATTAAGTATAAACCCTAGGACTTCCTGGGGTTTTCTATTTGTTCTTTTTCGCCCAGGTATCACGCAAACCAACTGTTTTATTGAACACCAGATTGTCTTGTGTGGCACTATCATCAACATTGAAGTACCCAAGACGCTGGAATTGAAAGCGGTCACCAACTTTAGCTTCTTTTAAGCTTGGTTCTAAAAAAGCCTTAACAACTTGTAGAGAGTCAGGATTCAAGAACTCCATAAAGTCTTTGTCTTTATGGCTGTCTGGAGCCTCATCACTAAATAAGCGATCATAAATACGTACTTCGGCCGGAATCGCATGTGGTATAGACACCCAATGTAATGTACCTTTTACTTTGCGCTTACTTTCTTCTGATCCGCTTCCAGATTTACTTTTAGGGTCATAGGTGCAGTGAATCTCTAATATGTTTTCATCATTGTCTTTTACAACACTTTCGCCTTTAATAATATACGCGTTTTTTAATCGCACTTCCTTGTTTAGTGTCAGCCTAAAGAACTTTCTATTGGCCTCTTCTTTAAAGTCTTCACGCTCAATGTAGAGTGTTTTAGAAAAAGGCACTTTTCTACTCCCTGCTTTTTCGTCTTCAGGGTTGTTTTCGGCGTCTAACCATTCTTCTTGGTGATCTGGGTAGTTTGTAATAACAAGTTTTACAGGGTTTAGAACCGCCATTACGCGAGGTGCCGTTTTATTTAAATCTTCTCGAATACAAAATTCTAATAGGGATACATCAATCACATTATCGCGTTTTGCTACACCAACCGTTTCTACAAATTTTCTTATGGCTTTAGGTGTGTACCCTCTGCGTCTTAGCCCAGAAATGGTAGGCATCCTAGGATCATCCCAGCCATTTACAATGTTCTCTTCTACCAGCCTTAATAACTTGCGCTTACTCATAATGGTATAACTCAAGTTGAGGCGTGCGAATTCACGCTGTTTAGGCGGTAGAGGAAGGTCTTTCTTATTAAACTCATAAACATGGTCTCTAAACCAATTATAGAGCTTTCTGTGGGGTTTAAACTCTAGTGAACAAAGTGAGTGTGAGACCTGCTCAATATAATCGCTTTCGCCGTGCGTCCAATCATACATCGGGTAGATACACCAGTCGTCTCCTGTTCTATGATGATGTGCGTGCATCACACGATACATAATAGGATCACGCATTAGCATATTGGGGTCTTCCATGTTTATTTTGGCTCGAAGCACGTGTTCTCCTGAGGTGAACTCGCCATTTTTCATACGCTCAAAAAGCTCTAAATTCTCTTCTATTGGACGATCGCGATAAGGACTATTTATTCCTGGTTTTGTTGGCGTTCCCTTTTGCTGGGCGATGTCTTCCGACGATTGACTGTCTACGTAAGCCTTGCCGTCTTTAATCAATTGTACAGCCCAGTCGTAAAGTGTTTGAAAATAATCTGAAGAATACAGTTCTTTATCCCATTGGTAGCCCAGCCATTTTATGTCTCGCTTAATAGCATCTACATATTCTTGTTCTTCTTTGGTAGGGTTGGTGTCGTCAAAACGTAAATTAACAGGTGCGTCATACTTCTCGCCTAATCCAAAACTTATCCCAATAGCTTTAGTGTGGCCAATGTGTAAATAGCCGTTAGGCTCTGGTGGAAAACGAAAACGCAGTTCGTTTTTTGGCATACCATTAGCTAGATCTTCTTCTATAATGTGCTCAATAAAATTGAGTGATCGGGTGTCTTCGCTCATATCTTCTAAAAAAGAAGTACAAAATTAGGTAATTTTGCACTCATAAATCTAATTGCATGGGAATAATTAAGGTGAATAACATACGAGTTTTTGCTTATCATGGTTGTTTGACAGAGGAAAAGAAAATAGGTAGTGATTACAGGGTAGATCTTGAAGTAAAAGCCAATCTAAAAGCATCTGCTGAAAGTGATAGTTTAAAAGACACAGTAGATTATGTCTTTCTCAATAAAGTTGCGAAAGAAGAAATGCTTAAGCCCTCACATTTACTAGAAACGGTTGCTAAAAACATTTTAATGCGCATATTGAGTGAAAGTCCTTTGGTAAGCCGAGCAACTGTTTGGGTTAGTAAGTTAAACCCGCCAATTGGAGGTGATGTTGAGAGCGTAACGATAAAAATGACGAAAAAACGAAAAAACTAAGCCTAAGTGGCTTAGATATTCAATTTTTGTTACATTTGCTGTCCTTGCATGGCGTCTTGGCCGAGTGGCTAGGCAGAGGTCTGCAAAACCTTTTACAGCGGTTCGAATCCGCTAGACGCCTCAAATCATCCAACTCTTATTGAGTTGGATTTTTTATTGGGTTGATTTCTTCAGTTTTTTCTTCTATTCGCTCTTTAACTTCAGGAAAGAATCCTTGTAATAAGAGCAAAACGCCAAACCCTAATATAATAAGTGATACGATTTTTTTGGTTTTAAATATGAGTCTTGGCGTGAGCTTATTTCGAAGCCTTTTTGCCATTGCAATCTTAAATAAATCTACTAAGAAATAGGTCGCCAATATAGTGCTCAAAAACACATAAACTCCTTGTTCTGAATCTGTTATGGTATTGCCTATAATAATAAATCCTAGCCAACCTAAAAGCACACCGATGTTTATAAAGTTAAGTAAGAAGCCTTTTAAAAAGAGTTGTCCATATTTCTTTTTAAACTCCACCCGATGATATTCTCTAACAATACTTCTAAACGATTGAGATGTTTTTATAAATGAAATGGCACCATAAGCTACCAACAAAACACCTCCAAAAACCAATACATTGGGATCATCTTTAATTTTATCTAAAATTCTATTTGTACTGTAAAACGCGATAACAATAAAGATGATGTCCGCTAAGATTACACCAAGATCGAATATTAACGCACTCTTAAATCCTTTGGTTGCGCTAGTTTCGAGTAGAACAAAGAATACTGGCCCTATTGTAAAGGCGAGTACAATACCGAAAGGTATAGCGGTTAGTATATCATCAAACATCTAGGTCACCATTTCCTACAAAAGTAAAAAATAAGTAGCTGGTTTACTCCATGCGTTTAATTCTTCCACCAATAACCCGGCTTTCATTAACTGTTTTGGGGTCGCCATAAATATAAACGTCTCCTCCTACTCTAATTTTTACATCTACAAGTTCAGAGGCGTTAATATAAGCGTCTCCTCCCGCTTTAATATTCACACGCGTCGTTACACTTTTTAGGCTTGAGCCTTTAAATATTGCTCCGGTAGTAATTTTTATGTCTTGATTGTTTACTTTTCCTGTGAGATCTAGAACACCTCCGGTATCCGCGTCTATTTCTAAATCTTGCACCTTTAATTCTAAATTAATAAACCCTCCTTCTTGTGCTTTTAAGGTAAGATCCTCTTTTTTGAGTTTTTGTTTTGATGTAATATAGGCGCCTTCATTGGCATCTAAAACTTCAAAATCTGTATAATACAAGATAACATCGGTTTTGTTACCGTCGAAGATTTCCTCTAAATTCATTTTAATTTTTAGAACGCCGTTTTTATTAACGATAACAACATCAGAAGCGTTCTTCCCCTTTATTTCAACTTTGTTTTGATTAGACTTAACAAGCTCTACATTTATTAAATCAAAAGCTTTTAATGTTGAAAATTCACCTACAGTTTTCTCGATGGTGTTTTGAGAAAATAGTGTTATTGTAAACAACGAAAGTATAACTGTTTTTACTGTTTTCATGATTATTTTGTACTGGTTCTTATTTGGATTAAATATATGTTAATTCGATTTAAGTTTTATGCCACCTTGACTGCTGTGCCCACAATAGAAACACCAAAAAAGTAACCACTTCCAAGGGGTTCAAAATCTATATGAATACCCACAACTGCATTCGCTCCCATCGCTTTTGCATTGGTCCTTAATTTCTGAAACGCTTCTTCCTTTAATTCATCTAACGCGTTTTCCATTAAATTAGTTTGTGTTTCAATACTACTAAACGCTTTTGTGGTTCTCATTTTCATACATACACCAGTAACTATGCCACAATAATCAGCAATTTTGTGGTGCTCAATAGTGTTGGTTGTCGTTAATATCATATTATTCTGCTTTACCTATTAAATGAAAATCTAAATGTTTTCGGACCAGGTCTGTATTCTTCACTTTTACAATCACTTCATCACCTAATTGATACATGTTTTTAGTGGCCTCTCCAACTAGTGCAAACTCATCTTGATTAAAACTATAATAGTCATCTTTTATATCTCTAATTCGCACCATACCCTCGCATTTATTCTCTATAATTTCTACATAAATGCCCCACTCTGTTACGCCGGAAATGACACCTAAAAACTCTTGGTCTTTATGGTCCTGCATAAATTTAACTTGCATGTATTTTATAGAATCACGTTCGGCTTTTGTGGCTAAATACTCCATGTTAGACGAGTGTGCGCACTTTTCTTCGAAGGCCTCCTCATTAACTGATGCACCGCCATCCAAATAATGTTGTAACAAACGATGTACCATAACATCTGGGTATCGTCTTATAGGCGACGTAAAGTGTGAGTAATAATTAAAGGCTAAACCATAATGACCAATATTGTGTACTGAATATTCAGCTTTACTCATGGTTCGAATCGCTAATGTGTCTACCAGATTTTGTTCTTTTTTACCTACCACATCGGTTAATAGTTTATTAAGTGATGAAGTTGTAGTTTTTTTATCTCTAAAATTGAGTTTATATCCAAAACGTTGAACTATATTCTGAAGTTGTGCTAATTTTTCATCGTTTGGTTTGTCATGCACTCTATATACAAATGTCTTTTTTGGGTTTTTCCTACCTATAAATTCTGCTACTTTTTTGTTAGCTAACAACATAAACTCTTCAATAAGCTTATTAGCATCTTTGCTAGTCTTAAAGTAAATTCCACTTGGATTGTTTTCATTATCTAAATTAAATTTCACCTCTACTTTATCAAACGATATAGCGCCAGATGACATGCGTTTTTTTCGTAAAACTTTAGCCAAGGCATCTAATTTTAAAATAGCATCTGCAATCTCTTTTTTTGTTTCGTAAGCTTTTCCTGTGAGGGATATGTTTTTAGATATATGGTTACTTTTGGTCTCAATAACCTCTTGAGCCTCTTCATATGCAAAACGGGCGTCACTATAAGTCACCGTCCTGCCAAACCATTGATTTTTAATTTCTGCTTTATCGTTCATTTCAAACACAGCCGAAAACGTGTATTTTTCTTCATTAGGTCGTAATGAACAAGCATTGTTAGAGAGTATTTCTGGTAACATTGGTACCACACGATCCACTAAATACACCGACGTGGCACGTTCATAAGATTCGTCATCTAATAACGTACCTTCTTTTAGATAATGTGAGACGTCTGCAATGTGAATTCCAATTTCATAATTACCGTTATCTAATATTTCAAACGACAGCGCATCATCAAAATCCTTAGCGTCTTTAGGGTCAATTGTGAATGTTAGATCTGCTCTCATGTCTCGACGTTTTGCTATCTCTTCTTTAACAATTGCCGTATCGAGCTTATTTGCGTATTGTTCTACTTCATGAGGAAATTCATATGGTAATCCGTATTCAGCAAGAATAGAATGTATTTCTGTATTATGCTCGCCAGGTTTTCCTAATACTTTAATGACTTTACCTGTTGGAGAATCTGCAGTATCTTCCCAATGTTCAAGTCTTACTAGAACCTTATCACCATCTTCTGCCTTTAATGTTTTGTTTATAGGAACAAATACATCAACATACATAGAAACGTTATCAGAGATTACAAAGGCGTAGTTTTTATGTATTTGAATAACACCTACATACTCCGTTTTTGAGCGTTTAAGTACCTGTGTAATCTCACCTTCAATTTTACCACGTTTTCTACGTTTGAAGACATAAAGCTCTACTTCATCACCATCTAAGGCTTTGTTTAAATTATTAGACGCTATAAATACATCCTCTTCAAACTCCTCAATAATTACATAACCAGAGCCTCTACTGGTGATTTCAAGAATCCCTGTATGATATTCAGCTGTAATAACTGCCTGGTATTTACCCCTATCAACTTCATTAATTTTTCCTTTTGCTTTTAAGCGGGCAAGTGTTTTAACTATTTGATTTCGACTGCTTGCATCATTCACACCTAATTTAGCAGCAACTTGTTTGTAATTGAAGGCTTTTTGACGTTCGTTCTTTAGTATGGTAAGAATGCTATCTGAGTAATTTTTAATCTTATTAGATCGTCGTCCATTTTTTTTCTTTCTAGCCATTCTGTTAGTGTGAAAGCAAATCTACATCATTAAAACTGAATTAAATACTATTAAAATGAAGGGTTATTCACAAATAATATAACACTATTATTCTTTTATATTTTTAATAAATTAATTGGTTATTATTATGGTTTGTTGATTACTAGCATAAGTTTTTATAATTATACTTTGAATAGTCGTTATTATCACTTTTATAACCCTAAACTAACAGTATATATTTTAATTAAAATACTAATATAGAAGTAATTAAGGTATACTATTAACAATCGTTAATAAGTGCTATTAACTACATTTTATTAATATTTAATTGGACTGTTTTAGTTTATAAGTATAGAATTTAAGTTGATTCTTTTTTTATTTTTAAATACTTTAAAAATTTCTTTCTATAAATATTTTTCCAATTGTAATTTTAAAGGAGAAAAAAAAATAATCTTATGGGTTTTTGGTAAAACATTATTAACAAGTAATACATAATATTACCAACATATCAACCACTAATGAGTGGTAATTTCGTAATTTTATAACGCAAAGAACATCAAGTAAAAATGAAAATAGCAATAGGTAATGATCATGCAGGAACGGCATATAAAAATGCCATTATAAAACACTTATCCAATTTAGGAATTGAAGTTCAGAATTATGGAACAAATTCTGATGATAGTGTTGACTACCCAGATTTTGTGCATCCCGTTGCAAAAGATGTTGAAGAAGAAAAAGTTGACTTTGGTATTCTAATATGTGGTAGCGGCAATGGTGTTTCTATGACGGCAAATAAATATCAAAATGTAAGAGCTGGTTTGTGTTGGACTAAAGAAATCGCAGCTTTAGCTAAACAACACAATAAT